>Ga0307479_10000093_pt1 | contig 89062 bp, 68 predicted proteins | sample atmos_gasesECM4C_FD_203743 | JGI IMG/M metagenome (GOLD analysis project Ga0307479, IMG submission 203743) | Hardwood forest soil microbial communities from Morgan-Monroe State Forest, Indiana, United States - atmos_gasesECM4C_515 | ecosystem: Environmental > Terrestrial > Soil > Temperate... | reverse complement strand
GGGGCAGCTTCGAGAGGTTGGCGAGGGTGCGCTTGCGGACCTTGCCGCCCTGGCGGTAAGACTCTCGGAGCAGGATGCAGGGCTTGGAGCCGCGGTTGGGTACCACCTCGATGTGCATGGCTACTAACATAAGGCACAATACCAGTATAGTCAAGCATCAGTCGTCAACCAACTGGTTATTTACATGGCTACATTCTTGCATGCACTATTTCTGGCAAGAGCTGTCGGCTCAGCGACTTACCCAGAAATTAGGCGAAGTTTCAAAAGGAAGTTCGGTTTAACGAGGTGCGATCCGGCAGCGAATGGGTGGTGACAACAGCCCGCCGACAAGGAGGAGAAACAAATGATGCACACAAGGGGTGGGGTTGCGTGCAAGTTTTCTCACTGACCGTTCGCGGCCGGATTTCCCGCCCCGACTACCCCGAGAACCCCAGGACAGCTTCACGACCTCGCGACATCTGCTACGAGTTGCTCAAAAGAAAGCGGCATCTGGTATTCTTCTATCTTTCCGGTTGCAGGCGCCCGCGAAGTCACTTTGCTTCTTTTGGGCCAGATCTACTGCTGTTCGCCGGACTCTTGCAAGCTCTTGCCGTTTATCCGCCAGCGCAATCTCACTGTGCGCAATGGCCTTGCGCTCGTCACTGACTCCATCCCGAAGCCCATCCCAGAACCTAGATTCTTGTCGAGCTCTCGCAAGATCAGCCGCTGACACGGGACGAAGTGCGCCGCCCTTACCCGCCCATCCGGCGGACTTTCGAGCCCTATCTCGCCTCGCTCGTGTAGAGGCTGCCCTCAGTCGCCGCTCAGGAAGAAGGTGAGAGGCTTCTTGTACGGCTTGGCGAACTTCTCAAGCCGGCGCTAGCCGGTTTCTACCTTGGAGACGAAGGGACTGCGGTTTGTCGAGATGCTTCGCGAGGTCGTGGGTCGTAGCCCAGGAAGCGGAGGATGCCAGGCACGTAGCGCAGTTCGGGCTCTCTCCGGTCACGCTCCCAATCAAGAAGCGTAGCATGGTGGCAGCCGATCACCGCTGCCACCTGCCGTTGCACGAGGCCCCGATCGAGGCGCACCCGGCGGAGGTGCTCACCGAAGGTCTTGGGATCTTCGGGGTAGCTGGCCACCCTGGATTTGCGTCCGCGGAGGGTGACGCGGCAGGGTGGCAACCTATGCATGAACCCCTGACCGTTCATTACGGCTCAACGGTCCCGACTCAAGGCGCCGCGCGGCGATCGGCCGCGACCTTGCCGTCCTTGATCACCAGCACCGGGTGTCGCAAAGCGGCGATGTCGGCGAGCGGATCGCCGTGGAAGGCCACCAGGTCCGCGACGTAGCCGGGGGCGATGCGGCCGAGGTCGCGTCCGCGGCCAAGGACCCCCGCCGCGGTCGCGGTGGCCGCCCGCAGGGCGTCGCGCGGCGTCATCCCCCAGGCCACCAGCAGCTCGAGCTCGCGGGCGTTGTCGCCGTGGGCGAACACGCCGGCGTCGCTGCCGTTGGCGATGATGACCCCGGCGGCCAGGGCGCGGGCGAAGCCGGCTCGGGCGTCCTTCAGCCGCTCCGGCTCCGGCTGGCCGGGCCGCCAGCCGGCGTAACGGGTCACCGCCTCGGTGGCGGCTAGAGTCGGACACAGCGCCACGCCACGCCGGCGCATCAGCTGCAGCACCTCGGCGGTCGCGCCGTCGCCGTGCTCGATGGTCGCCACCCCGGCCAGCACCGCCCGGCGGATCCCCTCGGCGGTGTGGGCGTGGGCCGCCACCGGCAGGCCGGCGCTCCTTGCCTCGTCCACCGCCGCCGCCAGCTCCTCCTGCGAGAAGGTGGGCGTCGATGGGGCGCCGGGCCGGCGCGGGTAGTCGGCGTAGACCTTGATCCAGTCGGCCCCGGCGGCGATCTGCTCGCGGACCGCGCGGCGCACGCCGTCGGCGCCGTCGGCGACCTGCGCGCCCTTCGGCACCTCCCAGCGCGGGTCGAAGCCGGCGGGACCGTACGAACCGCCGGCGACGATGGCGCGCGTGGCGGCGAAGATGCGCGGTCCCGGCACCAGCCCCGCCGCGATGGCGTCGCGCAGCGCCACGTCCGCGAAACCCGCGCCCTCGGTGCCCAGCTCGCGCACGGTGGTGAATCCGGCTTCGAGGGTTGCCCGCGCCGCGGTCACCGCGCGGATGGTGCGCAGCTCGAGCGCCTCCTTGAGCACCTGGTCGTTCCAGGGCGTCTCGTCGTAGGGATGCAGCAGCAGGTGGGTGTGGAGGTCGATCAGCCCCGGCAGCAGGACGAGACCGGAGAGGTCGAGCCGCACCACCTCCCCGGCGGCGCCCGGCGGCGGCGCGCTCAGGGTTCCGGCCGGGCCCACCGCGGCGATGCGCCCGCCGGCGACCAGCACGTCACGGCCGGTGACCCACCGCTCCCCCGACTCGTCGAGCACGCGCGCGCCGGTCAGCAGCAGCGCCGTCGGGTCGTGCCGCGCGCCGGCGCCGGGAGCGCCCGCGGCGATCGCGGCGGCGGTCCCCAGCACCGCGATGCCAAACGCTGCCAGGACCCTGGCCCACTGTCTCATGTCGCGGTCCTCCGGTCGTGCCGGCGAAGCTACCACGCATACCGCAATGCTCGCGAGGCAGGCCGCGGGGGGATAGTGGGTCACCGATCCCACTACCATGGGACAATCCGTGGACAGCCGGAAGACGCGGATGTATGCTGCACCGCGGCAGTGTTTGGCCGCAACGCGGCGTGCTGGCACGCCTGATGAATGAAATCCAGGCAGGGGCGCAGCATCGGACCCCGGGCTGCGCGCCCGACGGCAGGAGTGAGGTTTCCACGCGACGATCGAAATGGCCGCCGCTTTCCGCTTTACGGGGAGGGGGGGTTCCTGCCGCCGTCGGCCGGAGGCCCCTCGGAATCGTCATCGGAATCGCCATGGACACCTCAGGGGATCGACAGCGAACAGCCGTATCCGCCCGTGCGCCGCTCCGGCAGCCTCGCCTCGAGCCGGCCGGGCCCGAGACCTCCCACTCGCTGCGCCAGCGCCTGGCGCGGGCGATCGCGGCGGCGCAGGCCTGGCTGCTGGCAGCGCAGGAGCCCGACGGCCACTGGTGCGGCGAGCTCGAGGGCGACACCATCCTCGAGACCGAATACGTCCTGCTGCTCCACTTCCTGGGCCGGCTCGACGATCCGCGCGTCGGCAAGGCGGCCCGCTACGTGCGCCGCCAGCAGCTGGCCGAGGGCGGTTGGGCGATCTACCCGGGCGGTCCGCCGGAGGTGAGCGCGTCGGTCAAGGCCTACTTCGTGCTCAAGCTGGCCGGCGACTCGCCCCTGGAAGCGCACATGCAGCGCGCCCGGCAGGCCATCCTCGAGCTCGGCGGCATCGAGGCGTGCAACAGCTTCACCAAGATCTACCTGGCGATCTGCGGCCAGTACGACTGGTGGCGCTGCCCGGCGGTGCCGCCTGAAATGGTGCTGCTGCCGCGCTGGCTCTACTTCAACCTGTACGAGATCTCGTCGTGGTCCCGGGCCATCGTCGTGCCGCTGTCGGTCGTCTGGGCGTTGCGCCCGGTGCGGCCGGTCGCGCCCGAGCACGGGATCGACGAGCTGCGCCTCCCTCGGTCCAGCCGGTCCAGACACCTATCCGGCCAGATGGCGCGGCCGCAGGCCGGGCTCCGCGCTGCTCCCACCGGCGCCGCGAGCGCCGCCCGCGCCGCCCACGCCGCCCACGCCGCCCAATGGTGGCGCGGCTGCTTCCGGCTGCTCGACCGCGCCCTGAAGACCGGCGAGGGGTTGCATCTGACGCCGTTCCGGCGGCGCGCCCTGGCGAAGGCCGAGGCCTGGATGCTCGAACGCCTCGAGGACAGCGACGGGCTGGGGGCCATCTTCCCGCCGATCGTCAACACCATCTTCGCGCTCCGCTGCCTGGGCTACGACGAGGACCACCCGCTGGTGCGCGCCCAGGTCCACGAGCTCGAACGGCTCGAGATCGAAGATGCCGGCGGCACCGGCGGACCCGCGCAGCAGCCCGCGCTGCGCCTGCAGCCCTGCTTCTCCTCGGTCTGGGATACCGCCCTGGCCGTTCACGCCCTGAACGACTCGGGGATCCCTGCCGAGCACCCGGCGATCCAGGCTGCCCGGCGCTGGCTGATCGAGCGCGAGATCAGGCGCACCGGCGATTGGAGCGCCAGGGCACCCGGCGTCGCTCCCGGCGGCTGGTGCTTCGAGTACCGCAACGCGTTCTACCCCGACTGCGACGACACCGCGGAGGTGCTCACCGCGCTGTCCGGCGCCGGCGACGGGCCCGCCGCCGGCCGCGACGAACCGGCGGCCCGGCGCGGCGTCGCCTGGCTGCTGGGGATGCAGAACGACGACGGCGGCTGGGGCGCCTTCGACCGCGCCTGCGACAAGGAGATCCTCACCCACGTGCCGTTCGCCGACCACAACGCCCTGCTCGACCCGAGCACGGCGGACGTCACCGGCCGTGTCGTCGACGCGCTCCGCCGCTCGGGGCTGCCCGCCGGCGCGCCCCAGATCGAGCGGGCCACCGCCTTCCTGCTGCGCGAGCAGGAAGCGGACGGCAGCTGGTACGGGCGTTGGGGTTGCAACTACATCTACGGCACCTGGCTGGTGCTGCGGGCGCTGGCGAGCACCTTGGACGCCGCCAGCGAACCATGGAACCAGCGGCGCCGGCGGGCGGCCGCATGGCTCCTGTCGCACCAAAATCCCGACGGCGGCTGGGGCGAGTCGCCCCGCTCCTACGACGATCCGGCCTGGAAGGGCATCGGGCCGAGCACGGCGGCGCAAACCGCCTGGGCCCTGATGGGCTTGTTCGCCGCCGGCATCGACGGCGGCGAGGCCGTCGAGCGCGGCATCGAGCACCTGCTGCGCACCCGACGCGACGACGGTTCCTGGTACGACGAGCCGTGGACCGCGACCGGCTTCCCGCGCGTCTTCTACCTGCGTTACCACCTGTACGCCGTGTACTTCCCGCTGATGGCCCTGGCCGAATACAGCGCCATCCGCGGGCACCGGCAGCCGCGCCACGAGGCCGCGGCGACCCTACCTCTGCACGCTTATCCGCTCGCGGTGCCCGCACGGACCGCCGCGATCGAAGGAGCCGTTCGATGAGATTCCGCTGGCACATCACCTCCGACATGACCCGGCACCAGATCCGCAACGCGCTGGCCGGCAACCGCCGCTACCCGTACGTGCTCATGCTCGAGCCGCTCTACACCTGCAACCTCGCCTGCATCGGCTGCGCCGTCGAGCGCCACACCGGCAAGCTCAAGGACCGGCTCCCGCTCGCCGCCTGCCTCAAGGCTGCCGACGACTGCGGCGCGCCGGCGGTGTCGATCTGCGGCGGCGAGCCCACCGTCTATCCCGAGCTGCCCGAGCTGATCTCCGGCCTCATCGCCCGGCGCCGCCACATCTACCTGTGCACCAACGCCCTGCTGCTCGACGACCGGGTCTTCGGCGTGATCCCGCCGCACAAGCGGCTGACCATCAATGTCCACCTCGACGGCATGCGCGAGACCCACGACAAGGTCTGCGCCCGCCAGGGCGTGTTCGACAAGGCCGTCGCCATGATCAAGGAAGGCAAGCAGCGCGGCTACGACGTGATCACCAACACCACCGTGTTCAAGGAGACCGACGTCGAAGAGGTGCGCGAGCTGTGCGAGATGTTGACCGGGATCGGCGTCGACGGCATCCTCGTGTCTCCGGGCTACCACTACGAATCCGTGGCGCGTGACATCTTCCTGGTCCGCGGTGAGATCCAGGAGAAGTTCAAGCGGCTGCTCCGTCTTTCGCGCCGGTACCGGTTCCATTCGACGCCGATGTTCCTCGAGTTCGCCGCCGGCATGCGCGAATATCCCTGCTCGCCTTGGAGCACCGTCACCTACACTCCGAACGGTTGGAAGGGACCCTGCTACCTGATCGGCAAGAAGTTCAGCGAGACGTTCGAGGAGTTCTGGAACGGCACCGACTGGGACTACTGGGAGTCGCGCCAGGACAGCCTCTGCCAAAACTGCGCGATGCACTCGGGTTTCGAGGCCTCGGTGATCAACGAGGCGCGCCACAACGCCCGCGACATGATGCGCCTCGTGGCATGGAACCTGACGGGATAGGACGAAACGGGGCCAGTGGCCCTCCTGCCCGGGAGCGGTGGGGTGAGCAGATGAAGGCCCTGGTCACCGGCGCCACCGGTTTCGTCGGCGCCCACGTGGTGCGGGCCCTGCTCGGCAGCGGGGCCGAGGTGCGCTGCCTGGTGAGGCCGCCGGGAGCCGCGGGCCGGCGGGTCGATCTGCTGGCTGACCTGGCGGTCGAGATCGCTCCGGGCGACCTGCGCGAGCCTGGCCCGTTGCGCGCGGCGGTCGCCGGCTGCGACACCGTCTATCACTGCGCCGCGGACTATCGTCTGTTCACTCCCGACCCTGGCGACATGATGGCCTCCAACGTCACCGGCACCGACAACCTGCTGACCGCCTGCGCCGCGGCCGGCGTCGGCAGGGTCGTCTACACCAGCAGCGTCGGCGCCCTCGGCCTGGCGAGCGGCGGCAGGTCCGCCGACGAACGCACGCCGGCCTCGCTCGACGCCATGATCGGTCCGTACAAGCGCAGCAAGTACCAGGCGGAGCGGGTCGCCGAGCGCTGGGCCGAGCGCGGGCTGCCGGTGGTCATCGTCAACCCTTCGACGCCGGTGGGCGAGGGCGACGTCAAGCCGACGCCCACCGGACAGATGGTGGTCGATTTCCTGCTGCGCAAGTTCCCGGCCTACGTCGACACCGGGCTCAACCTGATCGACGTGCGTGATGTCGCGATGGGGCACCTGCTGGCCGCCGAGAAAGGACGGCCCGGCGAGCGCTACATCCTCGGCCACCGCAACATGACCCTGAAGGAGATCCTCGACACGCTGTCGCGGCTCACCGGCTTGCCGTCGCCGCGCCTGCGGGTGCCGCACTGGCTGCCGCTCGCCGCCGCCCACTGCGCCGCCGGCGCCGCTCGTTTCACCGGACGTCCGCCGCGGGTCACTCCCGAGGCGGTGCGCATGTCGCGCTACCGGATGTTCTTCGACGCCGGCAAAGCGGTGCGTGAGCTGGGTCTGCCGCAGAGCCCGATCGAGGCCGCCCTGGAGCGGGCGGTGGCGTGGTTCCAGGGACACGGCTACGTGCCGGGGCCCCTGCCGAGGCGGGCAGCATGAGGCGCCGCATGCCAACGCCCACCATGAGCGCCAGCACTGCCGTCGTCGCCCCGCTTGCCGCCGAGCTCGCCGGGGTCCGGGCGGCCACCGGCGCGCACCGCCTGGCACGGCTCAGGAACGGACGCCAGGGGTGGACGGCGACCTTCGGCCGGCTGGCCGGCGAGGACGTGGTGCTGATGGCGACCGGCGACGGCCCGGCGGCGGCGGCGGCCGGGCTGGAAGCGCTGCTGGCCGCGGTGCGGCCGCGACGCTTGCTCGTGGTCGGCGTCGCCGGAGGGCTGACGCCCGGCCTTGCGGAAGGCACCCTGGTCGCGGCACGGCGGGTGGTGGACGCCGCCTTGGGCCGGGCGGCGCAAGACCCCGACGCGCCGTGGCTGGACGCGGCGCTCGCCGCCGGCGCCGTCGCCGGCATCGTCGTCTCGGCGGACCACATCCTTGCCAGCCCCGCCGCCAGGCAAACGGTCCTGCGCCAGGCCCTGGCGGCGGACGAGCAGGCCGCGGCGACCGTCGACCTCGAGTCGGCGGCTTATGCCCGCGTGGCGGCGGCATGGTCGCTCCCCTACCTGGTGGTCCGCGCGGTCCTCGATCCGGCCGAGGAGGAGCTGCCGCTCGACTTCGAGGCCTGCCGCGACCGCAGCGGCAGGGTCAGCAACGCGCGCGTCGTGCTGCGCGCCCTGTCCCGCCCGCGCACCCTGGGGCAGCTGTGGCGGCTGCGCACCCGCCTCCGCGCGGCCGCGGCGCGGTTGGGCGCGCTCGCCCGGCGCCTGGTCGCCGCGACGCCGGCGAGCGGCGGCAGGGGCGAGGCCAGGGGAATGGCCAACGTAACCGAGATGACCGTGACGACCGAAGCGGCAGCGCAGCGTGGCGACAATCCAGCCGCCGTGGCAGGCAGGAGAACAGCATGAGCAAGGTGCCCCAGATCGAGCTCGATTCAACGCCGCCGGCGGCCGTCTCCGCTGCCGGCGCCGCCGCCCGTCTGGCCGAGCCGGCGGCGGCCGCCGTCCCCACTACCGCCGCCGCCGTCAGCGTGGCCGAGCCGGCAGAGCCCGCAGAGCCCGCAGAGCCCGCTGCAATCGACGAGCTGCTGGTCAAGACCAGCCGCACCTTCGCGCTGGCGATCCCCTTGCTGCCCGAGCCGACCCGGCAGCAGGTGGCCATCGCCTACCTGCTGTTTCGCATCGCGGACACCTTCGAGGACGCCGAGCTGTGGCCGCGCGAAAGGAAGCTCGACGCGCTGGCGCGGTTCGAGCGGCTGCTGCTGCGGCCGGCGCCGGACGAGGCCCGGCGCGAGGCCGGCGCCTGGCTGGCGGAGCCGCCTTGCGCCGACGCCGGCTACCTCGAGCTCCTGCGCCAGACGCCCGCGGTGCTCGGCGCCTTCTGGCTGCTCGACGAGCGGCCGCGGCAACTGATCGGCGAGCACACCCGCCGCACCGTCGAGGGCATGGCGCGCTTCGTCCGGCGCGCCACCGCCGGCGGCGACCTCGAGCTCTCCGACCTCGAGGACCTCAAGGGCTACTGCTACGTGGTGGCCGGCATCGTCGGCGAGATGCTGACCGAGCTCTTCCTGGTCGGGCGCCGGGCACTGGCGCCGGTGCGCAGCTTCCTGCGCGAACGTTCCGCCAGGTTCGGCGAGGCGCTGCAGCTGGTCAACATCATCAAGGACTCGCTGGCCGACGCCGGCCACGGCCGCCGCTTCCTGCCGCCCGGCAGCAGCCTGGCCGAGGTCGTCACCCTTGCCCGCCAGGACCTGCAGGTGGCGATGCGCTACACGCTCGGCCTGCAGCGCGCCGGCGCCCCGCGCGGCATCGTCGCCTTCGCCGCCCTCCCGGTGCGGCTGGCGCAGGCGACCCTCGATCTCATCGAGCAGCGCGGACCCGGCGTGAAGCTCAGCCGCCCGGAGGTCTCGCGCATCGTCGCGGCATTGGACCTGGCCCTCGACCAGGGGCTGCCGGCGGTCTGAAAACGCGCCCGCAGCAGGCACGAATAAAACCTTTCTGTCAAAGAGCTTTCTATCAGGCGCTTGGACGTGGCGGGCGCGACGGAAGAGTGCTACCATCGGGCCGCTCTTGCAACTGCATTTCGCCGCCGCGGCGCTTGAATTGGTTTTTTCTCCGGCCTGCCGCCCTCGGGCGAGCGGTGCCGGTTTCATGCGGAGGGAGAATCATGGCAAATCGAGGCGCAGCGCCACGGGGCGGAGCTTTGCGGCGGCGAGACTTCCTGGCACTGGGTTCGCTGGCGGCGTTGACGCCGCTCGTGCCGCGCGCCGCGGCCGCCGCCGGCCTGGCCGGTCCGGCGACGGCTCCGGCTGCCGCCGGCGCCGGCGGCAACCTGGCGCCCGCGATCCAGACGCTGCCGCTTTCGGTCGGCTACCTCGAAGGCAGCGAGCTGCTCAGCAACCTGCGCAAGCTGCAACCCGACCTGACCGTGCTGACGGTCCGGCGCCGCGGCGGCACCTTCACCGCCGGCCGGCACCTGCTGCCCGCTGACAGCTACCCTTCCGGCGACCCGTCCCTGGTGGGCGGTGCGGTGCGCATGACCGTTCACGACCTGTACCCGCGCCGGCTGCCCGACGGTCCCGATGCCGAGCGCTGGCCGGAGGCGATCGATCTCGACGTCATGGTGCCGCTGCTCGAACCGCCGGCAGGGAGCACGGCGCGCTTCGCGGCCTGGAGCTATCGCCGGCTGCCGGCCGAGGACCGCAGCGCCCGGGTCAGCTTCGTGCTCTGGCCGGACTGGTACAGCGACCTGGGCCTGGTCATGAGGGTCGTTCCGGGAGGCGGCGGCAAGCCGCACCTGCTGCAGACCCGCTTCACCCTCGGCTCGGACCAAGGCCGCCCGCGGCTGCTCAAGGGCATCTACCTGCTGGGCGTCGCACCCGGCGCCTGGGATGACGACGCCGAGCTTCCCGACGACCCGGCGCAGGTGCCGCCCGAGCGGCTGTCCGTGCTGGTGACCATCGAACCCGAGGGGCTGAGGCGCGGTTAGGACGGTCCCGGGTGCCGAAGCGAAGGGGAAGCGGTGGCGGCAAGGGCCGCCTGGCGAGGTCTGCCGCCGTGGAACCGTCAACGATGAAGGCGAAACGCGGGGCCGAGTCCTACCAGCGGATCTACGCGGTGGTGCGCCGCATCCCGTCCGGCCGCGTCGCCACCTACGGCCAGGTTGCGGCTCTCGCGGGCATGGCCGGGCGCGCTCGCCAGGTCGGTTATGCCCTCCACGCCCTGCCCGAAGGCAGCCCGGTGCCCTGGCAGCGGGTGATCAACGCGCGCGGCGAGATCAGCCCCAGGTCGGAGCCGGGCTTCGAGGGCTACCAGCGCTTCCTCCTCGAAGAGGAGGACGTGGATTTCGATCTCGCCGGCCGCGTCGACCTCGACCGCTTCGGCTGGAAGCCCGGCTCCCGCCCGCGGCGCCGCAAGGCGCCGGCGCCCGCTGGCCAAGCGCCGTCCCGAGCTCGCCGCCGCGCTCGACGGAGCTAATGACATGTCCCTGAGCTGAAACCTTGCCCTGGCGCTTCTCGTCTGGAGACCAGGACGAGGAGGAACCCATCATGAGCATTGGCGGATTCAAGTTGGCGGCAATCGCCGCGGCGGCATTCGTCGCCGCGGCGCTGGCTCCGGTGCCGGCGCAGGGCGCGACCCGGATCGAAAAGCACCTGGCCCTGGCACCCGGCGGCCAGCTGATCGTCAAGTCGGACATCGGCAGCGTCGTGGTTCGCGGCGACGCGGCCTCCGGCGCGGCGGTGGTGCTCACCGCGGACCGCGACGACCTCGAAAAAGATTACGAGATAACCTTCGCGGCCGCTCCCGGTCAGGCGCGGGTGATCGTCAAGCGCCGCGGCGGTGGCTGGGGCTGGTTCGAGGGGTGGCAGCCCTGGCGCGGCAAGGCCGAGATCGCGGTGAGCGTGCCGCGCGCCACGGCCGCCGCGGTGCAGACCAGCGGCGGGCGCATCGAGGTCTCGGGCCTGGCGGGCGCCGCCGAGCTGAGCAGCTCGGGCGGGTCGGTGGTCGCCCGCGGGCTCGAAGGCAAGCTCGTGGCGCATTCGAGCGGCGGCGGGATCGACGTCCACGACATGCGCGGCGACGTCCATCTCTCCAGCTCCGGCGGCGGCGTGCGCGCCGCGGCGGTGCGGGGTGAGGTCGAGGCGTGGTCGAGCGGCGGCAGCGTGCGCCTCGAGCAGGTCGCCGGCAGCGTGCGCGCCAGCTCGAGCGGCGGCGGCGTGACGATTCGGGGCGCCGGCGGCCGCGTGGAGGCATCGTCGTCAGGTGGACCGGTCAACGTCAGCTTCGCCGCCGGCAATGCGCACGGCGGCCACATCGACTCGAGCGGCGGCGGCGTCGAAGTGCTGGTCGACCCCGCGGTCGGCCTCGAGGTGGATGCCGCCTCGTCTGCGGGCTCGGTATCGTGCGACCTGCCGGTGACGATCGCGGGAAAGATCTCGAGCCACTCCGTCCGTGGCGCATTGCACGGCGGCGGCGAGCGGCTGCACGTGCGCTCGAGCGGCGGCGGCATCCGCATCAGCGCGCTCTGACAGCCGGCGGCCGGGCGCCGCGTCGGGCGCTAGCGCGGGTCGGCGCCGACGATGCGGCGGGTGCGCGGCGCGCGGCGTGGCGCGACCTTGGGCGGCGCCGGCGGCGGCGCGACGAGGGGCGCCGCGCCGGTGAGCTGCCCCACCACGTGATGGGCCGAGAGGACCGCCCCCTCCTGCCAGCCACTGAGATACGACACCTGGTCGCCGCAGACGAAGAAGCGCTTGTCGGGAGCGAGCAGCCGATTGTAGGCCGCGGCATGCGCCGCCTGGCCCCAGTCCCAGTCGGCCCAGCCGCCGAGCTGGTGCGGCACCTGGTGCCAGGCGATCGACAGGCCGAGCTCGGTCTTGACGTATTTCAAGAACTCGGGGTGGAGGCGCTCGGCACCTTGCGTGGCGAGCATCAGCCGCTGGTCGAGAGGCAGCGCGCCGAGCGCGCGCGCCGCGTCGGCGTAGTTGTAGGCCCCCGTCAACACACCCTTGGCGGAGAAATAACCCGAGGACGGGTACCAGAACTGGGTGATCGGGTGATCGATCCAGCTGATGCCGCCGTAGATCTGGCGGCCAGGCGCTTCCCAGAAGCGCTCCTCGGCCTGCCAACCGACCTTCGCCGCCGCCTCGAACTTGGGGACGCCGACCGCCCCCTTGAAGTCCGGCGAGAAGGTTTCGTTGTCGATCAGCTTCCTGAGCAGCGGCAGCGGGATGGTGCTGATGCAGTGGTCGGCCTTACGGGTCTCCCGCGCGCGCCCCTGACCGCGCCGCTCGATGGTGACCGTCACGCCGCTGTCCGAGTTCTCGATCTTGACCACCTCGACGCCACGGGTGATGCGTTCGGCGCCGATGCTGCGCTCGAACCCCCGCACCACCCGGTCCATGCCGCCGACCGGCTGGAACAGGGTCGGCTGCCATTCGTAATCCTCGGGCTGGTAGAAGCGACGGTCCCAGAAGCGCGACTTGAGCAGGGACGGCAGCGGCAGCGGCGGCTCGACGTCGCCCGGCTCGACGACCGCCGGCGGCACCCGGTAGCCGGACCGCGTCGAGCCTTCGTACCGGTAGTGCTCCTCGGGATCGACGTCGCCGAACACCGCCAGCAGCTGCAGCAGGTCGCGGCGTTCGGCGGCGCTCAGCTCGTCGTCGAGCGCCCGCTTGTCGATGGCCTTGGCCAGCAGCTCGGCGATGTAGCCGCGAGTGTCGTTGGCCACCTGCCGGTTGGCGACTGGCTTGCTCGCGAAGGCCAGGTCGGTCTGGAAGAGCGCCGCGCGGTCCTCCATGACGTAGACCTCCAGCTCGACGCCGAGCTCCCGGCAGTAGCCGATCAACGCCTGATGATGGTACGGGATGCGTCCCGGCCCGGCATTCCAGTACAGCCCGGCGTCGAAGCGGCAGGTCTGGTCCGGCAGGCCGGCCTGCTCGACGACGTCGCCGCGGCGCACGGTGAAGCTGCGGCCGCCGATGCGGTCGGCAGCCTCGAGCACCTCGACATGGTACTCGGCCTTCAGCAGCTCGTGGGTGGCGGTGAGCCCGCCGATGCCGGCGCCAAGCACCAGCACCGACTTGCCACCGCCCAGGCGCTGCGGCCGCGGCGCGCCCGCGTAGGCCGGCGGCGTGCGCAACATGCCCATCGCCACCATGGTCTCGTAGACCGCCGCCGCACCGCCGGCGATCCCGACCCGCTCGAGGAAGGCGCGCCGGGTCCAGCCGCCACTGTCGCTCATCGCTTCGTCTCCCCGGCCGCCCGTCCCGCCGCTCGGCGGCCTGCCGTCGGCGGATTCTCACACGGGCGCGGCGTTTTGGCGCATTGATCTCTAACCAGGGAGGCGCTGCCAGTGGACGACCCGGGTGCCCTGGTCGTCGCGCACCACGTCGGCCAGCACGGAGCGGGCCTTGGTGCCGACGCGCGCCGTGGCGGTGATGCGGTAGTGCTGGGCGGCAACCGTCTGGACCTGGCTGCCGATGCTGCCGCCGCCGAAGGGATGCTCGTCGATGCCGTCGGGCAGGCCCGCCGCGATCCCGGCCACGGTCTCGGCGACCGCCGCATCGCAAAGCGCGGTCAGCATCGAGGCGCGCGCCTCGTCGCGGGCGACCCGCAGCCGCAGCGCCAGCGACATTCCGACCAGCGAGAGCGCCACCGACAGCAGGAAGACCACGAACAGCGCGACGAGCAGCGCGAAGCCCGAGTCCGCCGCCGGACGCGGCGGCCGCCGCGCCGCGCCCGCCGCCGCGCTCACCAGGAGGCCCCCAGCCCGGCGCCGCGCGGCGTCAGGATGAGGCTTTCGTGCACCGATTCCTGGGCCGGGGCCCAGAGCGACGGCATCAGCATCAATGGGCTGCGGCGGGTCCGGCTGCGGCGATAGCGGTAGTCGAGAAGGACCACGGTGGGACCGCCCAGCGAGCTGGTGACGCAGCGAAACGACGTGGCCCCGTGCAGCAGGACGACCGAGCCGAGCGGCGCGCCGCCGCCGGCCAGCACCGAGCGGACCATGTCGCCGGCGACGAGGCGGTAGAAGATCGGGCCCGGCGGCTGGCCGGCGAGCTCGAGGAAGGCGCAGGAGAGGTCCGGGTTTTGCGCGGCGACCGCGACCGAGGCGCTCTGGACGTCGGCACGGAGCCGCATGGCGATCAGCGCCGCCGCCGGATCGAGCGCCTCGCGCCCGGCATCCAGCACCATCTGCTGCGCCTCCCCCAGGAGCTCCGCCGCGATGGCCACCACGACCGCCAGCAGCATCATCGACACCACCATCTCGACGAGCGTGAAGCCCTTCTCGCGGCGGGTGGCGGCGGCCAGGAAGCGCCCGCCGGCCGGATCGCCGGGCGGCGTCATGGGCCTCCTCCCGGGCGCCAGATCATCGTCTGCAATTGGCGCCGGTAGGGACGCCCCAGGACCGTGTACCTTCCCACCAGCACGATGCGGAAGAGGTTCGGGGTTGCCGCCGGGAGCACGGCGACCGCCACCTTGAGGTCCGGCGCCGGCGAGCCGGCCACGAACGAGCTGACCGACCAGCCGACGTCGGCGGTCGACTGCATGGGGATGAGGCCGGCGCGCATCTCCTCCAAGGTCCATTCCATGACCTGCACCGCCTGGCGCTCGGCGTCGATCCGCCGCACCACCCGCGGCTGCTGCAGCAGAAGCGCCATGGCGGTGAGCATGGCAACGGTCAGGATCCAGAGCGAAACGGCGACCTCGACCAGCGTGAACCCGCGGCGCCGGCGCGGACCGGCCGCACCGACCGCAGCCACGACGGACGCGTCGAGGCCGGGTCCGGCGCCGACCGGCGCTTCGATTGGATGCGGGATCGCGATCGCCATCGCCGTCAGCAGGGTGCCGCCGCACCCGAGGCGGCGGCGCCCGGCGCTTCCGAGAGTGCCTTGACACTAGCGCGGCGGCGGCGGCGAATCAAACCGGATCGGGCGTGCCCAGGAGGAAGCGCACCGCCGCGGCGACGCAGCGCTCGTCGCGCAGGATGCGCAGATGCCCGAGCCCCTCGGTGCGCCGCAGCTCCGCGCCCGGCCAGCGGCTCACCAGCTCGGCGCCCTCGTCGCAGGCCATCTCGCGGTCGTTGGCATCGTGCAGGACCAGCAGCGGCGTGGTCATCCGCGGCGCCAGGTCGAACGGCGCGATGCCGTCGAAGGACACGCCCAGCCAGCGTTCCGCGGCGCGCAGCAGGCGGCGCCAGACCTCGTCGGACACGCCGACGCCGGCCCGGAAGCGCGCCCAGAACGAATCGAAGCGTACCGGAGGAGCGAAGAAAACGGCGCGGTCCGCCGCAAGGCCGCGCGACATCGCATAGGTGCTGGCGGCGGCGCCGAAGGAATGCGCCACGAGCCCCCGCACCGGCTTCCAGAGCGCGGCGGCGCGCTCGAGGGCGGCGGCGAAGTGCACCAAAGACGACATGCCCCCGGCGGATTCGCCGTGCCCGGGCAGGTCGATGGCCACCGCGCGGAACCCCGCCGCGACCGCCGGTTCGACCAGTGCGGTCATCTGGCCGGAGTGGCCGCCCCAGCCGTGGACGAGAAGCAGGGTCGGTCCCTCTCCCCAGGCGTGGCCGACGACGCTCTGGCCAAAGGCGGCAAGCTCGAAGCGTTCTCCCCGGGCCAGCACGGCGCGCTCCGCGGAGCGCAGCGGTGCCCGCGGCGGCGTGAAGAACAGCCGCTGCGCCAGCCGCGCAGCGACGCCCGGAGCCACGGCGCCGGCCATGCGGAAGCCGGCACGAAACCAGGGAGGAACCGGCACCGGACGTAAACGATCGGTCGTGCTTTTTTGGCGAGAAGAAGGTGCCGCGATCACGCTTTCGGCTGTGGGCATGCAATCGCTCCTCCGAAGGAAGGCGTCTGGCTCAGTTGCGAGTGCGTGGTGCGTCAGGCATCGGGGCGCTCGCTGCGGGCGACGAGCGCCCGGAAGGCGGTGCGCGCTCGCTGCTCCGCCTTGGGGTGGTCGAGCAGCTTGTAGAGCTGCTGAAAAGCCATGCCGATGCCGACCAGCTCGTAGGCGAACTGCTCGGCATCGAGGTCAGGCCGGAAGTGTCCCTCGTCGACCGCCAGGCGCGCCGCGCGCGCCAGCGTGTGGTGCCAATCGCGCTGCGACTTGACCAGCAGGTCGCGCACCGGACCGGGCCGGTCGTCGTATTCCTGGCTGAGCGCGATGAAGAAGCAGCTGCCCTTGCGCTCGCGCCCCGAGATCCAGCCCAGGTAGCGATCGAACAGCGCGGTCACGCGCGGCTCGCCGCGCGGCTTCGCCAGCGCCGGCACCACCACTTCGCCGACGAAGCGGTCGATGGCGCGCCGCAGGACCTCGAGCTGCAGCGCCTCCTTGGACCGGAAATGAGCGAAGAGCCCGCTCTTCGACAGCTTCACGTCGGCTGCCAGGTTGCCCAGAGACAAACGTTCGAGACCGACCTCGCTCGCCAGCGCCAGCGCGCGATCCACGATCTCCCTCCGGGTCTCCTCACCTTTGGTCATGGCTCAACAATAGCACGACCGGTCGTTTTCCGGCAAGCTCTGCGGCCCCTCTCTCCGAGATGCGTCATTCCGCGCAGTCCGGCTGACGATTTCGCGCGGTTCGCCGTGCCGGCGGCCCTGCCCAAAGGCGGCGAGAATGCACGGAAAAGCCCGCCGCACAACAGTTTTTCGCGCGTGGCACCCCCGTTGCACCCTAGGGCCCTCGTGCGCACACCAGCAGCAAACCCCAAAGCCTCAGCAACGACACAGCAACAGACTGACAAGGAGCGACCCTAGATGGAGACCGCAAAAGTCGACATTCGCAAGCTGCAGCTGCTCAACGACCGCATCAACCAGAGCATCGACGCCCTGAACCAGGTTCGCCTGTCGGTGCATGGTCTTTCGCATACCGCGGGGCTCAACCCCAACGTTCCCTTCGGCCTCGGCATCGGTCAGCAGCAGGCCGCCTACCCGCAGCAGGGGGGCTTCCCGCAGCAGGGGGGCTTCCCGCAGAGCGGCGGCTTCAGCCCGCTGCAGCAGGGCGGATTCCCCCAGGGCTTCGGCGGGCTGTCGCACACCCCGATGCCCTACGGCGTCCCCCAGGCCGGCATGAACCCCTATTTCGGCTTCGGCGGCGGCCAGCAGGCAGGCTTGAACCCCTACGCCGGCATCGGCGGCGTGGCCGGCGGCTGGAACCCCTACGGGCAAACCGGCCCGATCGGCCAGTTTGGGCAGCTCGGCGGCCTGAGCCACACCAGCGGCCAGGAGATGCTGGAACCTTTCGCCAACAAGCCGGTCTGGACCGACCCCTGGCTCGCGGCAAGGGTGGCGCACACCTTCCCCTACGTCCAGTTCGCCGTGCCACCGGTCGTGACCCTCTACTGATCGGAGACGGGGGGAGGGTCGATGCCGGCTCCTCCCCCCGCTCGCCGTTCTGATTCCCTCTACGAGGGCCGCGGCGGCAACCGCCGCGGCCCCTCACCGGCCGCCACAAGGAGAACAACGACGATGGCCACAAGTAAAGTCAACCTGGAACCGACGGTCGGCGAGGTCGCCGATCTACCGCGCATCGACGAAGCGATCGCCAGCGTGGAAAGGCTCTACCAGGCCCTGACCGGCAGTCAGGCGCCGCCCGCGTCGGAGGAGCCCGACGCACCCATACCGGTCGAGAAGGATGCCGCGGAGTTCGTGACCGAGCGGCTCGATCGCCTGATCGACGCTCTCGGCCAGTCGCTCGGTCAGCCAGGAGCGCAGGGCGAGCCGGCGGGTACCCCGGCCACCGAGACGGCGTGGAGCCCGCCGATCGCCGTCTGGGAGAACGCCGACGGCCTCCTGGTCCACCTCGACGTGCCGGGCGTCAGCCGCCAGGACCTGCAGCTCTCCGACGAGGGTGACAGCCTGACCGTCAAGGGCCAGCGGAAGCTCGACACCGACGGCATGCGCCTGCGCATGTCCGAGCGGCCCCTGGGGCCCTTCCACAGACGCATCATCCTACCCAGGGGAGCAGGCGGCGGCGACCTCCAGGCAAGGCTGCGCGAAGGGATCCTCGAGATCCGCATCCCCAAGCCCAGGAAACCCGCTGCCGGCCAGCGCACGATTCCGATCTCGTGAGGCCTCGCCTGAGATATCGGTCGCCGTAGGTGAGATATCGGTCGCCGTAGAGCACGATAGCCGGAGAGGGGCGAGGAGGTCCGCGAGCGACGGGTTCCCGGGTGGCGACTCAAAAGGCGAGGCAAGATACGTCGATCTAGGCACCGCGCCTCACCGAGCCTTGGCGTCGCCATCCGGGAGCCCGTTGTTCGTGGACCGGCCGGAGGGGTGCCCCCGGAGGCCCCTTGGCGTCGCCATCCGGGAGCCCGTTGTTCGTGGACCGGCCGGAGGGGTGCCCCCGGAGGCGTCTATTCAGCTCCCGGGAAGACCAGCCCCACCGCGCTGTCCAGGTCGGGCACGAAACGCACCAGCTGGGCGCTGATCGGGCGTGGCACCTGGACGCTGCGTTCGAGGTCGCCGCGGTTGCCCTCCGGCAGGATCACCAGCCGCAGGTTGCGGTTGTAGGCGCCGCGCACCTTCCATTCCGCCTCCCCCACCGGGCGCACCACCAGCACGTCGTGCGCATCGGTGACCAGCATGCCGCTCGACGCCACGTCCTGCGGCACCGGCCGGTCGAGGAACACGGAAAGAAAGGCCAGCGCCGTCGGCAGGCCCGCGGACAGTCCGCCCGAGGGCTCGTCCTCCTTGGTCACCTTGAAGCTGTAGTTGAAATCAAGGATGTCGCCGGTCAGGTGCGGCAGGTTGGCCCGCGCGTACTCGCGCACCGCCAGGAACGTGTTGCGCACCGCCTGCGTCAGCTCGGAGGTCAGGTTGCCGAGGATCTCGTCGAGGAAGCCGCCCTGGCCCGGCGCCACCGGCTTGCGCGCCGCCCAGACCTCGTGGATGAGCCCCTTGGCGCGGCCCGCGAAGTGATAGACCGCCGCCGACAGCACCCGCCCCACCGCGCTCTCCCGCCGTGCCGCGGCCGTCGCCAGCGCCGCCGCCCGCTCGGCGCATCGCCGGGCCTCGGCCGCGTCGCCGCGCAGCCGATGGAGCGCCGCCAGCTGCCGCCACGCCGCCGGGCGCCGCGGCGATTCCCGGATCTGCGCCTCGAGGACGGCGGCAGCCTGGTGCGCCCGCTCGGGCGCCGTGAAATGCCGGCGGATCGCCGCGGCGCCGTTTTTCGCGGCGCCTGCCGCACCGTCGCCTCCCGTGCCGCCCTCGCCATGGTCCAGCAGCCAGCCGATCACCCGCGGATCGCCGGGGTCCTCGGCGAGCGTGTCGAGGAACAAGCGGACGGCCTGCTCCTGCCGCCCCTCGAGCAGGGCGAGGTCGGCCAGGTACTTGCGATCCAGCGCCTCGCCGCCCCGCTCGAACAGAGCGCGCGCCGCGGCGCGCTCCCCGGCCAGCGCCAGGCGGAGCGCCCGGAAGCGAGGTTGGATCTCGGCCGGAAGCTCGGCCGGGTCCGGCTCGGCGCCGGCGACGAAGCTCGCCGCCGCGAGGCGCGGCAGCGGGAGATAGTGCCGGGTCGCCGCCGCCAGGGCGTCGGCGAGGGTCGGACGGTGCATCACCGCCTGAAAGCCGAGCAGGAATTGCTGGTCGTACTCCGCCGCATCGGCCTGCCTGCCAACCGCGCGGCACAGCGCCGCCAGCCGGCCGAGCGCGCTCACCCGCTCGAAGCCGCGCAGCGTCCGCAGCAGGTACTCGCAGACGTGGATCGCTTTTTCGAGGTCCTCCGGGCGGCCCAGCAGCTCGTAGACGCGGAGGAGAGCGAGAGCGCGATCGGTGTCGCCGGCGAAGCCGCGCTCCTTGCCCAGCTGCTCGAGCGCTTCCGCCGCGTGCGCGGGGTCGCCGGCGAGCTCGGCGATCCAGGCTTCGGCCAGGGCCGCGAGCTTGTAGAGGTCACGGTCCTGCTCGCGGCTCTTCTGCGCCAGGCGGGCGCACGCCGCGCGGGCCTCGTCGGGCCGCAGCGCCACGAAGAGACGGAATGCGCCTTCCAGCTCGAGCAGCGCCGCCGGCTTGCGCCACAGCTGGTTCTGGCCGAGAGCCAGGAACTCCCCGGCTCCGCGCTCGGGGTCTTGCGCCAGCCCCAGCATGCTCGCGAGGCGCATGTGAGCCCCCTGGCCCTCGGCAGCGAGCGCATGGATCTGCGCCCAGCAGGCGAAGGCCGCCGACAGCTCTCCCCGGATGTGCTTGATCTTCGCCAGCAGGCTCAGCGCTTCGCGGTCCTGCGGCTGGTCCGCGAGCAGCCGCAGCAGGCTCGCCTCGCCGGCGCCGAGGTCGCCGATCGCAACCAGCACCGACGCAAACTGTAAGCGCTCGTCAATGCCGGCACGCCCCGCGACGGGGCTCATCACGTCCAATGCAGTTTCGACTCCGTGACCCGATGATATACTGAAGCTGGTTGACCCACCACGAAGCCTCGTTGCGCCGTGCGGGTCGTTTCATGGAGTGCAGGACCAGCGCTGACGTTCAACCGGATCATCGGTGACTCCCCGGCCATTCAGGCCGTCAAGTCTCTGCTCGCGAAGATCGCGGCGAGCCCCGCTTCTACGGTGTTGCTCTGCGGCGAGAGCGGGACCGGCAAGGGCTTGCTGGCAGAGGAGATCCACGCCTACAGCGATCGCCGCGCGCGCCCTTTCCAAAACATCACCTGCGGCGCGCTGCCGGAGACCTTGCTCGAAAGCGAGCTCTTCGGCTCCGAACGCGGCGCCTTCACCGACGCCAAGCGCCAGCGCAAGGGGCTGATCGAGGTCGCCGACGGCGGCACCGTCTTTCTCGACGAGATCGGCGAGATCACCACTTCCCTCCAGGTCAAGCTGTTGCGCTTCCTCGAAGAGCGCGCCTTCAAGCGGATCGGCGGCGCGGTCGACATCCGCGTCGACGTGCGGGTGATCGCCGCCACCAATCGCAACCTCGAGCGCGCGGTCAGGGATGGGCTGCTGCGCGAAGATCTCTATTACCGCCTGCGCGTGCTGCCGGTGCGGGTGCCGCCCTTGCGCGAGCGCCTGGCGGACATACCGCAGCTCGCCGCGTTCTTCATGGAAACGTACAACGAAGCCTTCCGCAAGCGCGTGCGCGGCCTCACCCGCGGCGCCGTCGCGCGGCTCGGCGCCCACAACTGGCCCGGCAACATCCGCGAGCTCAAGAACGTCATCGAGCGCGCCATGCTGCTCAGCGAGGGCGACCAGCTCACCGAGACCGACCTGCCGCAGTTGACGCGCGGCGCCCAGCCCCCCGGCGCTCAGCCCCCCCAGGTCGAGCTGCCCGCCGAGGGCCTCGACCTCCCCAAGCTCGAGCACGACCTGCTGCACCAGGCGCTGCAGCGCAGCGGCGGCAACCGCAGCCGCGCCGCCCGTCTGCTGGGGTTGAGCCGGCACCAGATCCGCTACCGGCTGAAAAAATCGGTGCGGCCGCGATGATTCTCGACGTGAGCTATCGCAGGAAATAACTCGATCCGACGTAGATCCACCACGCTCCCACCAGGCGGAAGATCCACAGCAGCAGCCGCACGCCAAGAAGGAAGAAGTTGTGGGCGGGGAAGGGCACGGGGATCGCGGCATCGCCGGCGGGCGGGCGTACCAGCAGGTAGCCCCAGGCGGCGACGCTGACGGTGATTCCGACCAGCAGCTGGAAGAGAGCCGTCGCCGGCGCGAGCCGCTGCGCATGGCCGGCGGTCGCGGCGGCGAGGGCGGCGAGGAGCAGCAGCAGGGGCACGAAGATGCCGAGGCGCAGCGGCAGCCGCGCCAGGTACAGCCAGCGAAAGAAGCGGGCGGCCGGGGCGTGATGAGCCGTGCAGCAGCGGGCAGGGACCCGCTGTCCGCCGGTCGCCAGGTCCAGCGCCGGCGAGGACGCGCCGGGCGCCGGCGGCAGGATGCGGTTGCACCACAGGCATTTGTGAGGAACGACCCAGGCCATGTAGGGTCGGGCGAGGAAACGGTGCCCGGCCATCAGCGCCATGCCCAGCGCGAGGCTCGCGCCGACAGGGGCGGGATGGCGCACGAACAGGTAGAGCACCAGCGGAATGAACAGGAAGAGCAGCACGCCGGCCGCCTGCAACTGCCAGGGGTGTGGGGATGGTGCGGCGGGCTGGCGCAGGCGAGCATCCCGAGCGGCCCGAGCGGCGCCGGGAGGATCGGCGAGCGGGGGCTCCGGCTGAACGGGCATCGTCAGGTCGGTCGCCGGCGGCGGCGGACGGGGACGACGGCATTATCCACCAGCGCGCCCCAGGACGGAACAGCCTTTGCGCCGCCGGCGCGCGCTCCTGCCCTCCCCTAGCCCCACCGGCTGCCCTGGCTGCTAGTATCGCCGCCGGCAGTGCCGGTGCTCTCCCAGGAGGACGTACCGATGCGATGGATCTCGATCTCGGCTGCCGTCTCGGCGACGGCGGCGCTGGCGGCGATGGCGGCAACTGGGGCGGTGGCGGGCGCGGCGGCCCACCAGGTGACGGTGCCGCCTGCCCACGCTCCGGCGGTCACGGGCGCACCGGCGCGGGACGCGGGCCAGGCGGCGCCGGCGAAGCTGGTCTTCGCGCTGCCCGCGGCGTGGGTCGGCGAGCAGCCCGGCAGCGCCATGCGCCTGGCGCAGGCCAGGATCCCGGGGCCGGCGGGGAGCGGCGAGTTCGCCATCTTCTACTTCGGCGCCGGCGGCGGCGGCACGGCGGAGGCCAACATCGAGCGCTGGATCGAGCAGATCGACCGGCCGGCGGCGCCGCCCAAGCGCGGCTCCTTCTCGGCGCATGGGCTCGAGGTCAGCTGGGTCGACGTCGCGGGAACCATGAAGGCGAGCACCGTCGGCATGGGACCGGCCTCGGCCAGGCCCGGCCAGCGCCTGCTGGGTGCCGTGGTGGAGGGGCCGGGCGGCCCCTGGTTCGTCAAGGCGATCGGCCCCGACGCGACGGTGGCCGGGGCGCGCGCCGCTTTCCTCGAGCTGCTGCACGCCCTGCGGACCGCGGCGCCATGAGCGGCGAGCCGCCGGCGCCAGGCCCGGAGCAGCCGCCGATGCCACCTGCGGTCACCTCCCGCGCCATCGCTCCGGGCGACGAGGAGCTGCTCTACCGCATTTACGCCAGCACGCGGTTCGAGGAGCTGGCGCCGGTCCCCTGGACGGCGGCGCAGAAGGAAGGCTTCCTGCGCATGCAGTTCCGGGCGCAGTCGGCGGACTACGCCGCGAACTACCCCGATGCCGCCTTCCTGGTGCTCCTGGTCGGCGGCACCCCGGCCGGGCGCCTGTACGTCGACCGGCGCAGCGACGAGGTGCGCATCATCGACATCGCGCTGCTGCCCGAGCATCGCGGCGCGGGAGTCGGGGGCGCCCTGCTGCGCGGCATCCTGGCCGAGGCGGCGGCGGCAGGCAAGGCGGTGCGCATCCACGTCGAGCGCATGAACCCGGCGCTGCGGCTCTACGAGCGCCTGGGCTTTCGCCGCACCGGCGAAGACGGCATCTATTTCTTGATGGAGTGGACCGCCGGCCCGGGCGATGCCTCAGGCGCCCAGCCCGGCGGCTGAGGCGACGGCCCCGGAGGTCGCCCGCTGCCCGGGAGCGCCACGATCAGGTGAAGACAGCCTGGTAGAGCGGTCCCTGCGGGTCGGGACCGATCGGCACCAGGAAGAGCTCGAGCGCGCCCATCGCTTCGTGGTCGAGCCGGTAGACCCCCTGCGGCAGCCAGGGACGGCGCGGCCCGCGGAAGACCAGCGAGAAGGTGCGCCGGTTTCGCCGCGGCGCCTGCCCGCCGGGGGTGATCTCGACGAGCTCCAGGTCCAGCGGCTCGGGGGCACCGGCAAGCTGCAGCCGGTAGCGGCTGCCGAAATGGGGAGCGAAGTCGCCGTCGGTGAGCGCTGCCAGGTCGATCATATCCGCGGCAATCCTACCTCGGTTCGTCCCGGTTCCAGGTTGCCGGCAGATCCGAGCACTTCCACCTCCGCCGCCAGCCGGCCATCCTCACTTGCCGCGGACCTCGACGCGGAACCGATCGCCAAGCCAGGCGGCAAGACCGCCGCCGGTGAGCCATTGCCTGGCCGCCGCGTCGTGGCGCAGGTTGGCCTCCAGGAAAGCCGCCGCGATGGCCTCGAGCGGGCCCTGTAGCGCCGCACGGCCGCCTGGATCACCGGGCGCGCCGCCAGCCGCGTCGGGTGCCGCGGTCACCGTCACCAGCACCTGGTCCACGCCGGCGATCCGCTCGAAGGCCACGCGCCTTGCCGCCATCTGTTGATCGCTCTCCCCGCCGTCCTTGCCTCTCCCCGACGCATCGATGAAGTGCAGGCAGGGCACCTTCACGTGCTCGAAGCGCAACCTGCCGACCTGCGCCCCCTGAACCGGCGGTGGGCCGAACAGCAGCGCCGCCTTGACTCGCGGATCGGGCAGCGAGCTCTCCTCGCCGTCCTTGCCGGCGAACGCCAGGCCGGCGGCGGAGAGCGCCGTCCAGGCGCCGATGTTGCTGCCGCCGACCGCCACCGCCTTGAGGTCGACGCGTCCATGCAGCACCGGCGAGGTGGCGGCCAGAGCGCCCACCTGGTCGAGCGCGAACACCAGGTCGAGCAGGCGGGTGAGAGCGGTCTTGGGATCGCGCGCCGCCTTGGTCAGGGCTTCACGCCCGCCGGTCTTGAAGGTCTGCGGGTCGGTGCCCGGGTGCTGGACGTGGACCGAGATGAACCCGCGGCTCGCCAGATGGCGGCCGAGGAACTCGAGGCTGGCGCGGCCGGCGCCGAGGCCGCTCGAGAAGACCACCACCGGGAAGGGTCCGGGGTCGTGCCGCGGGAAGTAGATCCGCACCGGAACCGCGCGGTTCCGATCCGGATCGAACCAGTCGAGGTTCATGTCCTCGACGGCATACGGTCCAGGCACGGGAGCGAAGCGCGACGGCGCCGCGGAGGCAGCGGCACCGCGGCCCGCCGCGCCCTGGGCGGCCGGAGCGGGGGCCGCCGACACGGTGCCGGGGCCCGCGGGTCCCGAGCCCGCGGCGGCAAGGACGAGCAGGACGGCGGCGGCAAGCCGGCATCCCGCGCTCCTCGCGGCCCATGGTCGCCACGGTCGCGATGATCGCCATGATCGCCACGGTCGCCTCATAGGGCGGCATCCTCCCCGAAACCCGGATCGATTGCCGCCATTGTACCCGGCCCGCGGCGGCAGTGGGCCGCCGCGGGTCGCGAAGCCGCGGCGCCTCAGGGCCCGACGACCAGGATCACGAAGCTGCCCGGGACCATCGGGGGGCGAGGATGCGGCTCCGCGGCGGTCGGCGCGGGGCGCGGCCCGAACTCGGCGGTCGCCAGGTAGACCTCGTGGGTCTTCTCGTCCACGGCCATCGTACGGGCGCCCTGCCGGGTGGCCGCCTTGGTGACCACCGTCCACTTGTCCGGCGTCTCTTCACGCATGACCGTCAGCGTACCGTCGCCGCAGGAAGCGTAGCCGAGCGCCGGACCCGGGTCGAAGCCGGTGGCGTCGACGCCCTTGCCGATCGGCAGCTGCGCCACCATCCGCCCGGAGGTGGTGTCGACGATCGGCGCCACCTGGTTGCCGCAACCGACGATCAGGCGCTGATGCGCGGCGTCGATCGACAGCCCGGAGGGCTCGTCGCAGCCGGCGAGCGGCCAGCGCTTCGCCACCTTGACCGCGGCGGCGTCGATGGCCACCAGCTCGTTCTTGTCCTCGATGTTGACGAACACCGAACCCTTGCCGTCGCTCGCCGCGAACTCCGGCTTGCCACCCAGGGGGATGGTGCCGGCCACCTTGCCCGAGGCGCCCTCGAAGACCGTGGCGCTGCCGCTACGGCCGTTGAAGGCGAAGACCCGGTGGGTGGCGGGATCGTAGAGGATGGCGTCGGGGTTCTGGCCTGTCGACTTGAGCTCCGACAAGACCCCAAGGGTCTTGAGGTCGAACACCGTCACCTGGTCGGAGCGCCCGTTGCTGATGAAGCCCCGCCCCAGGTCCTGCGCCAGCGCCACGCCGTGCACCCCCGAGAGGTTGGGGATCTCCCCCACGGTCTTGCCGCTGTCCGGGTCGAGCACCACCACCCGCGTCGAGCGGGTGATGTACAGGCGGCGGGCGGCGCTGTCGAAGGCCAGGTAGTCCCAGCCGCCGTCGCCGCCCAGGGCGATGGTCTTGTGGATGCGGTAACCGGTTGGCGGCGCCGGCATCGCGGCCCGGGCGGGAGCGGTGCCAGCCTGCGCCGCGGCGGCCGGGGAGGCGGCGGCGAATCCTCCGAGGATGCCGCAGATCCCGAGACCCAGGACGGCGGCCGCGGTGCGGACAGAGGTGGAGGCGGCGATGCCGGGAGCGGCGGGCAAGCCGGGGGCTGGCAGGGGACGGCAGCGGTGGCGCATCGACTCTCCTTTTCGGCGGCTGTGGCGTCTCTTCCGTCGCGGCGAGGCGCCGGCGCAGCCTGGATGGCATGGCATGAGACAGGCCGGCAGCGGGCGCGCCTGCCGGGGCAATCCCCCGGCGGCCGCCGCGGCGGCGGAGACATCCCCGGTTGATCGTAACGCCGCGGCGGGCGATCGGTTCCGGGCGGCGCCCGCGCACGGCGCTCCGGGCACGGGCGCGCGCCGGGACGGCAAGAGCCGCGGCTATAATCGGGCCGCCGGCCGCCCCGGGGCGGCTTGGCAGAGCTGCTGCGCCGCCGCACGCCGCCGTACTCAACGGGGGCCCGGGACCCGAGGTCGCCAGTGACCGAGCCATCCGCGGGATGGAAGCAGCTGCTGCCGCCCGGACCGTGGCCCCGCCGGCCCGGCGCCTACCCGATCGCCGCTTACTCCGAGTTCATGCCGCCGCCGCGCCTGGGCCGGCGCGCCTATGGCGGCACGGGGGACCCGCTGCTGTTCGCGGCGGACGACCCCTGGGGCTGGCACGTCACCGAGTACGAGGAGACCTTCGAGCTGCGTCCGGGGCTCGCCCACCTGGCGGCGGAGCTGCTCGGCGCGCTGCAGCGGCTCGGACGCCGCCTGCCAGGCCATGGCATCGGCAGGGTCAAGCTGCGCGACAACCCTTTCTGGCCGGAGCCGCTGGCGGATGCCGGCGCGCCTCGGCACGAGCGGTACCTGGCGCTTGCGGCACTCGCCCTGGCGCGCACGCAGGACGACAAGGGGCGGGTGCGCTGGACCCTGTTCGGCGCCAGCGAGCAGGGCCCGGCCCGGCCGTTCTGGCGCGGCTTCTTCAGCGCGCCCGGCAGGGAGATCGCCGCGGCTTCGGCCCTCGCGTTCTGCCGGCGGCTGACGGCTCCCGCCGCCCCCGACGCAAACGGCGCAGACGACGCCGCCTCGCCCGCGGCAGGCGATGCCGGGGCGGCGCCGCTCCCCGCCGACGACGCGATCCGCGACCTGCTGGCGCGAGGCTTTCGCATCCTGCCCGGCGGCGTCGAAGACGGCGTGGCCGCCGCCGGTGCGGGCGGCGACAGTATCGGCTTCTGGCGCGAGGACCAGCTGCCCTCGTGGACGGCGCCGCTGCTGTGGCGGGAGGGCCAGCCGGCATCCGACGCGAGCTACCTGCTGACCTTTCGGCCGTTCGCCGGCCTGCCCGAAGAGCTGCGCCGCGCCTACCTCGAAAGCCGGCTTCACCTGCTCCCTTTCCCCGGCAGCCTGCTGTTCTGGGGGGCGCCGCCCTACCGCACCCTGGCCGGCGAGCTGCCGCTGGCCCTGCAAATCCCGCTGCTCCATCCGATCGAGCGCAGCGAACGCCTCAACCGGCTGCGCATCCCGCAATCGGGCTGGCTGCACGAGCGCCACCCCGATCACCCGGAGCCGGCGACCGAGCACGGGCCGATGCGCAACACCTTCCGGCGCACCCATCGCTGGCAGCGGGTCGAGCGGCACCAGGACGCGCTGGCGGTCGAGGGCTTCGAGGACCGCATGGCGCACGTCCTGTTCAGCACCGCGGCCGACGATCTTGGCCTGTATGGCAAGCCGATGGCACGCAACGCCCAGCTCTGGACGCAGGACTACCGCCTGCTGCTGGACGGTCCTCGCGCCGGCCGGGCGGAGCTGGCCGCCGCCGCCGCACGGCTGGCCGCGGGCGGCACCTTCGGCTACCGCTTCCAGTACCCGGCGATGCGCGTGGGCGAGCACGAGGTCTACTGGCACCGCCCGCTCGCGGCTTTCGCCCCTGCCCCCGGCCAGGCGGGAATCGGCGGCAGCGGCGGCGAAGCGGTGCTGGTTCCGGGGGCGCCCCTCGGCTATCTCACCGCCTATCGCCCAGCCGATCCGGACCTGGCGGCTCCGGTCGAGCTGTGGCCGCGCCTGCTCGAACGTCCGGCGCACCGCGCCGCGATCGAGGAGCTGCGCCGGGTGGAGCCCCAGGGCGCCGGCGGCGACGGGGAGCCAGGAAGCGCCAAGCGGGGCGAAAAAGGCGCCGAGGTCTCGGACTACCGGCGCGCGCTCCTCAATGCCCGCAAGCTGCTCGACGCCTGGCAGCTGCTGGGAGGCGCGCCGCTGCCGGAGAGCTTCGCCCGGTCGCTGGTGCGGCTGCGCAAGGACGCGACGCTCGCCGCCTGGCTGCAAAGGATCGAGGAGGCCGGGAGCGAGGCGCCGGCCGGCGGCGGGCGGCGGCTGGCCGCCGAGCTGCGGGCGCGCATCGCGCCGCCGGGCAGAGACGCCGGCGCCGGCATCTCCAGCACCGCGGTGCCTGCCAAAGCCCGTGGCGCGACGGCCGGCGAGCAGCAGCCGCTCACCTTCGGCCACACCGCCAACCGGCGTTTTGAAGCCGCCTACTGGCGGCGGATCGCCTTTCTGGCGGAGGGCCGCTACGTCAACAAGGACAACGCCGACGTGGTGCGCGATCCGGTCACCCTGGCACAGCTCGGCCACCGCCAGCGCGACCTCGACGCACTCGGCGACTACCTGCTGGCTTACTATCGCCGGCTGATCGCCGCCCATGGCATGGACGGCGTGGCCGCCGCCGGCGATCTGCCGTTCCGCTGGCAGACCGACTTCGACTTCGCCTGGTCGGGCGGCTGGCTGGGCAACCAGCAGGGGCACCTCGAGGAGCGCAACGTGATGGTCGCCATCCCCGGCCGCGACCGCGGCCGCGCCGTGATCATGGCCGACCACTACGACACCGCTTACATGGAAGACCGCTACGGCTACCAGCATGGCGGCCACGGCCCGCGCCTGGCCGCCGCCGGCGCCGACGACAACCATTCCGCGACCGTGGCGCTGATGCTGGCCGCCCCGATCTTCCTGGCGCTGAGCCGCTCCGGGGTCCTGCAGTGCGACGTCTGGCTGGTGCACCTCACCGGCGAGGAGTTCCCATCCGATTGCATGGGCGCCCGCCACCTGACGCAGAGCCTGGTCGAAGGCACGCTGCGGTTGCGCACCCGGCCGGACGCCGCCGGCGGCCAGGCGGGCGGGCCGGACGGCGGCGGCGGTGGCGAAGGCTGGACCGATATGTCGGACACCCGGGTGCAAGGGGTCTACGTGCTCGACATGGTCGCCCACAACAACGACCGCGAACGCGACGTCTTCCAGGTCTGCCCTGGCGCCGGCGGCGAGTCCCTGTGGCTCGCCCTGCAGGCCCATCTCGCCAATCGCGCCTGGAACCTCCTGGCACCGCGCTGGAACCGGCGGTCGCGCGCCAGGTGCAAGCGTGGGCGGCGCAGCCCCGACGGCAAGACCATGCCGGCACTGGCGCTGCATCCGCAGCTGCGGGGAGAGGTGCGGCCGCCGCTCGATCCGCGCAGCACGCTGTACAACACCGACGGCCAGATCTTCTCCGACGCCGGGGTGCCGGTGGTGCTGTTCATGGAGGATTACGACATCAACCGCCACGGCTACCACGACAGTCACGATACGATGGAGAACATCGACCTCGACTACGGCGCCGCTCTCGCCGCCATCGCCATCGAGACGGTGGCGCGCGCGGCGACCGAGCCGCCGCCCCGATCGTGAGGGACGGCTCAGCCGGGATCGATCGGCCCGGGGCCCGAGAGAACCAGAGAACCAGAGACCCAGAGAGAACGCCGAGAGAGAGGCGACCCTTTGCGCATCCGTCCGCTCGCAGCGCGCGACCGCGCTCGCATCCTTGAGCTGGTGACCGCCACCGGCAACTTCACGGCCGCCGAGATCGACGTCGCGATGGAAGTCGTCGACGAGGCGCTGGCGGACCCCGCATTTCCGCGCGGCGACTACCGCGCCTACGTGGCCGAGGACGGTGACGGCCGGGTGGCGGGCTACGAGTGCCACGGGCCGACGCCGCTCACCGAAGGCACCTACGATCTCTACTGGATCGCCGTCGATCCTGCCTTTCAGGGCGCCGGGTTCGGCCGCGCCCTGCTCGCCTTCGCCGAGGCCGACGTCCGCGCCACCGGCGGGCGGCTGCTGCTGATCGAAACCTCTTCGCAAGAGAGCTACGGCGCCACCATTCGCTTCTACGAGAAGAGCGGCTATCCGCTGGCAGCCCGCATCAAGGGCTACTACCGTCCGGGAGACGACAAGCTGATCTTCGCCAAGCAGCTCACCGCCGGCGAGATCCTCGCGGCTCCCGCTCCCGCCGCCGCGCCGGCCGCCGGCGCACCTGGCAACTGAGGTTTTCTCGATGCGGCGCTCCAGACGCCTCACCCGTGCACTGCTGTGCGCCGCCGCGGCGCTCTCCGCGAACATGGGAGCTGCCGCCGTCCTGGCGCCGCCCGGCGGCGATCGGGCTCCTGCTCTCCCCAGCTCTTCGCCGGAGCACCCTGGCACCGGCGATGCTCCCGGCTGGGCGCTCGGCCAGGCCCTGCGCTGGCGGCTGATCGGCCCCTTCCGCGGCGGCCGGGTGCTGGCGGTCAGCGGCGTTCCCGGCCGGCCCGAGACCTTCTACTTCGGCGCCGTGGGCGGCGGGGTGTGGCGCACCGTCGACGCGGGGCGCGTCTGGACGCCGGTCTTCGACGGTCCGCCGAGCGGCTCGATTGGCGCCCTGGCCGTGGCCCCTTCCAACGCCGACGTCATCTACGTCGGAACGGGCGAGGCGGACATGCGCTCCGATATCTCTTACGGCGACGGCATGTACCGATCGACCGACGGCGGCCGCACCTTCCAGGCCATCGGCCTGCGTGACAGCCGGCAGATCGCCCGCATCCTGGTCGATCCGCACGATCCGGACGTGGTGCTGGTCGCCGCGCTGGGCCACGGCTTCGGACCGAACCCGGAGCGCGGCGTCTTCCGCAGCGCCGACGGCGGCAAGAGCTGGCAGCGCGTCCTTCACCGCGAAGGCAGCGGCGGTGGCGACGGCAGCGGCGAGGTCGGCGGCCATGGTGCCGCTGGCGCCAAGGGCGCTGGCGCCGCCGGCGATGCCGTCGGCGCCGTCGATCTGGCCGCCGATCCCGACGATCCGCGGACGATCTACGCGGCACTGTGGAACGTGCGCCGGCCGCCCTGGAGCACCTATGCGCCGCTCGGCGGTCCGGGAGGCGGGCTGTTCCGCTCCCGCGACGGTGGCCTGACCTGGCAGGAGATCACCGGCCACGGCCTGCCCGCCGGGCCGCCGGGCCGCATCGGGTTGGCGGTTGGCGGCCGCCGGCCCGACGCCCCCGCGAGCCCTGCCGGCGGCGCCAAGCCCGGCATCCCCAAGCGCCGGGTGTACGCGCTGATCGACGATCCGAAGCAACCTGGTCTGTACCGGTCCGACGATGGCGGCGAGAGTTGGGGCAGGGTTGGCACCGACCCGCGGATAACCGGCCGCGCCTGGTACTTTGGCGGGATCACCGCGGACCCGCACGATCCAGACACGGTGTACGTCGCCAACGTCTCGTTGTACCGCTCGACCGACGGCGGGCACACATTCGAGGCGATCAAGGGAGCGCCGGGCGGCGACGACTACCATTCTTTGTGGATCGATCCAGCTGACCCGCGGCGGATGATCCTTGGCTGTGACCAGGGTGCAGTGGTGAGCGTCGACGGCGCTCTCACATGGAGCAGCTGGTTCAATCAACCAACCGCTCAGATCTATCACGTGGCGACGGACGACCGATATCCGTACATCGTTTACGGATCGCAGCAGGATAGCGGCACCGCAGCCGTGGTGAGCCGGAGCGATGCCGGCCAGATTACCTTCCGCGACTGGTTTTCGACAGGGACTGGTGAAAGCGGGTACCTCCTGCCGGACCTCGCCGACCCTGACATCGTCTACGGCGGCGACCCGGGAGGCCAGCTGTTTCGCTTCTCGCGCCGCACCAACCAGGTACGGGATATCTCGCCCACCATCGGTCCTGCCGGCGGTGCGACAGGCGACGGCATCGTGTACCGATATCCCTGGACCCCGGCGCTGGCGATCTCGCCGCTCCCGCCGCACGCGCTCTACCAGGGATCGCAGTACGTCCACCGGTCCACCGACCGCGGGGTGAGCTGGACCGTGATCAGTCCCGACCTGACCCTGAGCCAGCCGGCGGCATCGCGGTCCGCACCCGGCGGTACCGGCGCCGCTGGCGAGCGGGTGGGCGGCGACGGCCTGGCAGGCCAGCGGACCAGGAGCGCAGCCAGTGGCGATGCCGGGAAGGCGGTGGTCTACAGCATCGCGCCGTCGCCGGTGCGCGCAGGCCAGATCTGGGCCGGCACGGACAACGGCCTCATCCAGCTGACCCACGACGAAGGCAAGACCTGGCAGGACGTGACGCCCTCCGGGCTGCCCGAGTGGAGCATGGTGAGCCTGATCGAGGCATCGCGCTACGACGCCGGCACCGCCTACGTCGCCATCGACCGCCACCAGGTGGACGACCTCCATCCCTTTGCGCTGCGCACCCACGACTTCGGCAAGACCTGGACCCCGATCGTCGCCGGCATCGCCGCGAACGCCTATGTGCATGCCGTGCACGAGGACCCGCAGCGCCGCGGATTGCTCTATGCCGGCACCGAGACCGGCGTCTACGTCTCGTTCGACGACGGCGGCCACTGGCAGTCCTTGCAGCTCAACCTGCCGGCGGCCTCGGTGCGCGACCTGGCGGTCCACGGCGACGACCTCGTCGCCGCCACCCACGGGCGGTCGTTCTGGGTGCTGGACGGCCTCGCGCCGCTGCGCCAGCTGGATGCCGCCATCGCCGCCGCACCGGTCCACCTGTTCGCTCCGGCCCCCGCCGTGCGCCGGCGCCGTGGCGAGAACCGCGAGACGCCCCTGCCGCCCGAGACCCCGGCAGGTGCCAACGCGCCGGCGGGCGCGCTGATCGACTACTGGCTGGCCGCCGAGCCGGCCGGCGACGTCACGCTCGAGATCTTCGACGAGCACGGCGAGCTGGTGCGGCGCTTCACCAGCGGCGATCGGGCGCGGCAGCCGGAGAAGGATGCGCCCTACCCCGCTTACTGGCATCGCCCGGCGGCGCGGCTGACCCGGCGGCCAGGGCTCAACCGCTTCGTCTGGGACCTCCACTACCCGGCACCGCCCGTTTTTCATCCCCAGGCCGCCATGGACGCCGTCTACGGCGAGGACACGCCGCTCGAGCCCGAGGGGCCGCTGGTCCTGCCGGGCGGCTACCGGCTCGAGCTCACCGCGGGCGGACGCAGCGTCACCGCCTCGCTGCGCGTCGTGCCGGACCCGCGGGTGGAGGTCTCGGCGGCAGATTTGGCAAGTCAGCTGGCCCTGGCCCGCCGCGTCGACGCCGCGCTGGCCGAGAGCTACCACGCCGTCGTGCAGCTGCGCGAGGTCGGCCGCCAGCTCGAGGCTCTGGGCCCGCCGGCGGCCGCCGCGGGCGGTAAGGAGGGCCCTGGCCGCGGCGGCGCTCGGCGAGGCGCCGGCGGCGACGAGATCGCGAAAGCCGCGGCGCCCCTCGCCAACAAGGTGAACGCGCTGATCGGCAAGGAGCCAGACTTCCCGGCCGCGCCCCAGAAGGAGCCGGGCATCAAGGCCATTCACGCCGGCCTCGCCGCCCTGGCGGTGAGCGTCGGCACCGGCGACGCCGCTCCCACCCCACAGGCCGCCGCCGCCTTTGCCGCCTATCGAGCCCAGCTCGACCGCGCTCTGGCGGCCTGGTCGGAGCTGCGCGCCGCCGGCCTGCCCGCCCTGAACCGCCGGCTCGCGGCAGGGGGCATGCGCCAGATCGAGGTGCCACCGTGAGCAGTTGCGCCCTGGATATTCGAGCGTGAGCAGCCTTGACCTGTGGCGACGAAGAGGCCACAATGACCACATGGGGTCCACGTCCTCCCGCCCGCTTGCCGTCGGCTGCAGGGAGCTGAAGACCCGGCTGGGAGCCTATATGCGGCGCGTCAAGGCGGGGGCGACCATCATCGTCACCGAGCGAGGGCAACCGATCGCGGAGCTGCGTCCGATCGCAGCCGGTACCGGCCTGGAGGAGCGGCTTTACCAGCTGGCTGCCAGGGGACTGGTGAGCCGCGAGGTGCGAGAGCGCTCTCCGCTCGCGGAGTTCCGGCCGATCAGCACCGACCGATCCGTCTCGCAAGCCCTCATCGAGGAGCGGGACGATCGCTTCTGAGACCGCTCCTGGCCTGCCGCAGCTCCGTTACTTCGACGCCAGCGCGTTGGTCAAGCGCTATGTCGCCGAACCGGGAGCGCAGCATTTTCGCGGCCTCCTCGGCGAAGGCATCGTGGCCAGCTCGCGGTTGTCGGAGGTGGAGGTTGCGTCGGCACTCTCGCGGCGCTGCCGCGAAGGCGTCTTTCCGCCCGAGGAGCGCGATCGGGCGCTCACCGCCTTGCATCACGATTTTGCGGCCCTCTTCATCGTCGAGCTGGCTCCGGAGGTCGTCGGGCGCGCCGTTTCGCTGCTGAAACGCTTCACCCTTCGCGCCGCCGACGGCATCCAGCTGGCCTCCTGCCTCGAGCTGCGGGACCAGCTCGGAGAGCCGTGCCTGTTCGTCTGCGCCGACGACCGCTTGCTCGCCGCCGCGCGGCAGGAAGGTCTCGCGACGGCCGGCGGCGCCTCCGGTCCCTCCTCCGCTCTGCTAGCCCGAGGCGCCGGCCGCGATCAACGGACGTCGTAGAGATCGATCTTCTCGCCCAGCAAGTGCTTGTCGAACCAGCGCACGATGTGCTGCAAGCGCTCGACGCGATGCCACGGACGTCCCGAGCGGGAAAGCTCGTGGCTCTCGCCGGGGAAACGGACCATCACCACCGGGCGGTGAAGGTACTTGAGGGCGCGGAACATCGCCTCGCCGCCGGCGGTGGGCGGGGTGCGATAGTCGGCCTCCCCTTCGATCAGCATCAGCGGCGTCTTGACGTTCTTGACGAACGTGATCGGCGAGCGCGCCACGAAGTCCTGCGGGTCCTCGAAGGGCGCGCCACGGAACCAGCGCGGCGTGAAGAGGGTGAAGTCGGCGGTGTACCACCAGCCTGCCCAATCGGCGATCGAGCGCTGCGAGACCGCGGCCGCGAAGCGATCGGTCTGGGTGATCGTCCAGTTGGTCAGCAGTCCGCCGCCGCTGCCGCCGGTGACGCCGAGGCGCTTGGGATCGGCCTCGCCGCGGCGCACCAGCTCGTCGACGCCGGCCATCAGGTCCTTGAAGTCGTCGCCCGGGTAATGGTACTGGATGACGTTGCCGAACTCCTGCCCGTAGGCGGTGCTGCCGCGCGGGTTGGGGCAGATCACGATGTAGCCCTTGGCGGCCATCCACTGCGCCTCGTGGAAGAACGTGTAGCCGTAGGCGCCGTGCGGCCCGCCATGGATGTCCAGGATCAAGGGATAGGGTTTGCCAGGCCGGAAGCCCGGCGGCCGCTGCACCCACGCCTCGATCTCGCGGCCGTCGAAGCTGCGGTAGGTCATGGCTTCCGGCGGCGTCAGATCGAGACGGGCGAACAGCGCCTCGTTGAAGCGGGTGAGCTGGCGCGGGGCGGCGCCAGGCGGCGCCAGGTCGAGCACGAAGAGGTCGCCGATCGCGGTCGGGGTCGCGATCACCAGCGCCAGGCGCTTGCCGTCCGGCGTCGCCGTGTAGGACATCACCTCGTGGTCGCCCGCGGTCACCGGCTGCGACTCGCCGCGCTCGCCGTCGAAGCGGCGCAGATCGACGCGGCCGCGCTCCGCCGCCGGCGCCAGGAGCGAGCGCCCATCGGCGCTCCACACCGGCAGGTCGCGGGCGCCGGCGCGCGGCGGCGACTGGTCGCCGACCAGGTGGCCGCCGATGTCGAAATCGAAAGCGGCGGTGAGGTTGCGCGGCTCGCCCGGCGGCGCCGTCGACGCCACCCAAAGATCGGGCTGGTCGTAGCTGCGCGCCGGCTTCACCCTTGCGGCGCCGATGAAGGCGATCCTGCGGCCGTCCGGGCTCACCGCCATGCCCGAAATGGCGCCGCCCATGCCGGTCACCTCGACCGGCTCGCCGCCGGCGGCCGGCACCTCGTAGATGGCCCCGCCGGCATCCTCGTAGTAAGGCTCCCGCGCGCGGTCCGAGACGACGTACAGCCGCGAGCCGTCCGGCGCCCACACCGGGCGCTCCTCCGCGAAGCCGCCGCGGGTCAGCTGCCGCGGCGCCGGCGGCTCCCCGCCGCCGGCCGGCACCGCGACCGTCCAGACGTGCTCGGGGTGCGAAGCATCCAGGTAGCCGGTGCCATTGGCACGGTAAATGGCCCGGTTGATCACCCGCACGTCGCTCTCGTGATCCCCCAGCGGTTCAGCAGCCTCGGACCCCGGGACGGCCTCGGCAGCCTCGGCAGCGCTCCTGCCGGCGCCCGGCTTGGCGGCGCCCGGCCTGGCGGTGTCCGGCCTGGCGGTGTCCGGCTTGGCGGCGCCCGGCTTGGCGAGGTCGGCGGGGCTGGTGGTGCTGACGAACGCCAGGGTCCTGCCGTCAGGCGACCATGCCGGCGACATCGCGCCGCCCGGCAGATCGGTGAGCTGTCTTGCCTCGCCGCCGTCGAGGGGCAGCACGAACAGCTGGTCTTTCTTGCCCGCCTGGCGGATGAACGCCAGCCGCCTGCCGTCCGGCGACCAGCGCGGCGCGGAGTCGTGCGGCCCGGAGGTGAGCGGCCGCGGCTCGGCGCCGCCGGCGCCACCCTGGGCACCGTCGGCGCCGACGATCCACAGGGCCGTCTCGTAGCCGTCGTGCCTGGCATCCACCGTCACCCGCACGAACGCGACGCGCCTGCCGTCGGCAGAGATCTGCGGATCGGCGATCCAGACGAAACGGAACAGGTCGGTCTCGGCGATCGCCCGCCGCGCCGCACCGGCAGGAGCCGCGGCCGCGCGCGCCAGCGCCGCACCGGCCGCCGCGACGGCGGGCAGCGCCACGAGGACCAGCATCGCCAGGGAAAGCCCCCGGCCGGCGCCGGCAGCGGCGGCGGCGCCGGCGCCTGGCAACGGCAGGACGGCGGCACTTCGGCGGATCGTGCGCATGGTCTTCTCCCCCTGGAAACGTGCCGAAGGCGACGTGGGGTCAGGTCTTGAGGCCGATCTCGGTCAGCCGTCTCGCGAGCAGCTCTCCGGCGGTGATCGGCGGGAAGCGGCGGGGCCGCTCGGGCGTGACGAAGCGGTCGAGGACGGAGAGACTGCAAGCCGCGGCGGGGTGGACGAAAAAGGGCATCGAATAGCGGTCACGGTTGGCGCCGGCCGGCGGGTTCACGACCCGGTGGGTGGTGGCCGGCACCACCTCGTTGGTGATCCGGGAGAGCATGTCGCCGGTATCGACCACCAGCTGGCCGGGCCGCGCCTCGACCGGCAGCCAGGTCCCGTCGCGGCGCAGCAGCTCGAGGCCCGAGCCGGTCGCCTCGCAGAGCAGCGTCACCAGGTTGATGTCCTCGTGCGGCGCCGCCCGCAGCGCCGAAGCGGCGCTCGGCGCCGCCGGCACCGGCGGGTAGTGGAGGACGCGCAGCACGCTGTTGCCGCCCCGCATCATCGCCGCGAAGGTCTCCTCGGGCAGCGCGAAGTACTCGGCGAACGCCATCAGCAGCAGCTCCGCCACCCGCTCGAGCTCGTGGAACAGGGCCAGGGTCGGCTGCCGCAGCTCGGGCAGCTCGCGCGGCCAGGCGTTGGGCGGACACTCGTGCCGCAGCGGGTGGTCGGGCGGCAGCTCCTGGCCGACGTGCCAGAACTCCTTGAGGTCCGGCGTCGGGTTGTCCTTGGCGTGCTCGACGCCGAACGGCGTGAAGCCGCGGGTGCCGCCCTCGATTCCCGCGTAGCGCCGCTTGGCCGCCTCGTCGAGCGCGAAGAAGCGCTGCCACAGCGCGTAGACGTCGCGCACGAGGCGCTCGTCGATCTGGTGGCCCTCGACGATGACGAACCCGATGTCCACCAGCGAGCCGCCCAGCTCGGCGATGGCGCGCGCGCGCAGCGAGGTGTCGCAGGATGTGTAATCGGAGAGATCGATCGTGGGCACGGCCGGCGGCGGGCTCATCGGCACAGCATGCTATCAGCGGCGATGGGAGTTGGGAGGAAGTCGCGGTAAGCTCCGCCTGCCCAATCCGAGCGAGCGTCCCTCTTTGCCGATCCCAGAGCCAACCCAGGCACCAGCGACCGCCGGCGGCGCGGCCGCGGCGCGGGAGCGGCCGCCCGGCACCATGGCCAGCCTGGCGGCGGCGATGCGCTCCTGGCGCACCGCGTCGGTGGTCCTGCTGTCGTTTTCTTCGGGGCTGCCGCTCGGCCTCGTCTGGATCGCCATCCCCGACTGGATGCGCAAGATCGGCGTGGACATCCGCGTCGTCGGGCTGATCACCCTGGCGCAGGCCCCCTGGACCTTCAAGTTCCTCTGGTCGCCGCTGATGGACCGCTACACGCCGCCCTTCTTCGGCCGGCGGCGCGGCTGGGCGGCGCTCACCCAGATCGCCCTTTGCGTCCTCACCCTGGGGCTCGCCGGGGTCGGCCATCATCCCGACACCCCCTGGGTGGTCGCGGCCCTGGCCCTCGCCATCGCCTTCGCCTCCGCCAGCCAGGACATCGCCCTGGACGCCTATGCCGTGGACGTCCTGCGGCCGGACGAGCAGGCCGTGGCCGGGGGGGCGCGCACCGCCATCTACCGCGTCGGGATGGTCGCGGCAGGCGGCATCGCCATCACCCTCGCGGGCAGGTTCTCCTGGCCGGTGGTGAACGTCGCCCTGGCCCTCCTCTACCTGCCGATGCTGGTGGTCACCTGGAAAGCGCCCGAACCTCCCGGTCTGCCGCCGCCCCCGCGCACCCTGCGCGACGCCGTCTGGCTGCCCTTCGTCGGCTTCCTCGCCCGCCGCCGGGCGCTCGAGATCCTCGCTTTCGTGATCCTCTATCGCCTCACCGACAACCTCGCGCAGTCGCTGCAGCGCCCGTTCCTGGTCGAGATGGGCTACAGCGACTTCGACCGCGGCTTCGCGCTGTCCACCATCGGCCTCGCCGGCACGCTCGCCGGCGTCTTCTTGGGCGGCGCGGCCACGGCGCCGTTGGGCCTGGGCCGCGCTCTCTGGATCTTCGGCGCCCTGCAAGCGTTTTCCAACGCCGGCTACGTCATCCTCTCGACCCTGGGACATGCCGACCGGCTCGTGATGTACGCGGCCATCGGCTTCGAGACCCTGGCCGCCGGCCTCGGCATGGGCGCGCTCTCGGTGCTCCTGCTGCGCATGACCCAGAAGCGCTTCTCGGCCACCCAGTACGCCCTCTTTTCCAGCCTCTTCGGCCTGCCGCGCCTCGTGGCCGGCCCTATCTGCGGCTTCGCGGTGGACGCGGTAGGCTGGACGAGCTTCTTTTGGTTCGCGATCCTGGCCGGCCTCCCTGCCCTCCTCCTGCTGGTGCGCTTCGCTCCCTGGGGAGCCCGCGAGCCGGCCTTCGAGGTGGAGGTGACCGCCGCCCGCGACCGCCCGCTCTCGGCCGGGGCGCTGGCCGTCAGGGCGGCTGCCGGCGCCCTGGCGGGCGGCGCCTTCGCCGCAACGGTCACCGCGCTGCTGGCGGCGCTCAAGGGCATGCGGGCCACCCCGGGCCATCCGGCGAAGGCTTTCGACCTCGTGACGCCGCTGCGCGACCTCGCTGCACCCGCGGGCGTCGCCGGCTGGTTGACCGTCGCGGGGATCATCGCGTTCGCGACGGTCTGCGGCCTCCTGGCGGCAGCCATCGCCGCGGCCAGCCACGGCGAGGGGCGCGCGGCCGCGACCGGTTAGGCCGTGACCGGTTGGGCCCGCGACCAGTTGGGCCGCGACCGGTTGGGCCGCGGCCGGTTGGGCCGTGACCGGCCATGCCGCACCGGCTGGCTCGGCGGCGAGGTGACCGCCGCTGAGTGGGGTCCGGGGCCCGGCGCCGCGCCATGTTATCTTGGCCCGCGAGTCCCTACGGAAGGAGCGGCGCCCATGGAGCTCGCCACCCACCGCCACCCGGTCCCTTCCCAATCTGGGCCCGCGCCGGCCTCCTCGCCGGCGCCTGCGGCCGGCACGCCCGCGCATGCCGACGGCGCCAGTGCCGTGCCGCCGACGCCGCGCCCCGAGATGGACCGCGCGGTGGCCGGCCTGCAGGCGCGAAAGGCGGCCTGGACAGCGGTCTCCGTGGCCGAGCGCCGCGCGCTGCTGGGCCGGTTGCGGCGCGACTTCCTGGCGGTGTCCGAGCGCTGGGCCGCCGCTTCGGCCGCCGCCTTCGGGCTGCCCGACACCGGCGAGACGTCGCTGACCGGGCCCTACTTCGTGCTGCGCAACCTGCGCCTGCTGGACAGGTCGCTGGCCGCCATCGAGGCCGGCGGCGCTCCCCGCATCCCGGGGCCGGTGCGCCGGCGCGCCGGCGGCCAGGTGGTCGCGCGCGTCTTTCCCCAGGACGTCTACGACCGCCTGTTCTACGGCGGCGTCACCGCCGAGGTGTGGATGCAGCCGGGGGTCGCGCCGGGGGACCTTGCCGAAACCCAGGCGGTGGCCTACTGGCGTGCGGGTCAGGCCGTCCAGGCCGGGCCATCCGGACAGGCGCAGCCGGGTGGCGTCGCGCTCGTCCTGGGCGCCGGCAACGTCTCGTCGATCGGCCCCATGGACGCCCTGTACAAGCTGTTCGTCGAGGACCAGGTCGTGCTGTACAAGGCCCATCCGGTCAACGCCTACCTCGGCCCGCTGCTGGCCGAGGCATTCCGCGCGCTCGCCGAGGGCGGCTTCTTCCGCCTGGTCTACGGCGGCGCCGAGGAGGGCGCCTACCTGTGCGCCCATCCGGGGGTGGACGAGATCCACATCACCGGCTCCGACAAGACCTACGAGGCGATCGTCTTCGGCCCCGGCGAGGAGGGCCGCCAGCGCAAGGCGCGCAACGCCCCGCTGCTCGCCAAGCCGATCTCGGCCGAGCTCGGCAACGTCAGCCCGGTCATCGTGGTGCCGGTCCCCGGGGCCGCCGGGCCGACCGGAGCGCCCGGCAGCTACCGTTCCGCCGACCTCGCCTACCAGGCCGAGAACCTGGTGACCATGCTGACCAACAACGCCGGCTTCAACTGCAACGCCACCCGGGTCATCATCCAGCACGCGGCCTCCCCCGACCGCGAGCGCCTGCTGGCGGCCTTGCGCGCGCAGCTCGCCCGCGTGCCGCCGCGGCGCGCCTACTACCCGGGGGCCGCGGACCGCTTCCATGCCTTCGTCGCCGCGCATCCCGAGGCGGAGCGCTTCGGCGCGGAGGCCGGCGACCGGCTCCCCTGGACGTTGATCCCCGGGCTCGATCCCGGCGCCCGCGGCGACATCTGCTACACCACCGAGGCGTTTTGCGGCCTGTTCGCCGAGACCGCGATCGCCGCCGGCAGCATCCCCGAATACCTCGAGCGCGCCGTCGCCTTCGCCAACGACACGCTATGGGGGACCCTCAACGTCACGCTGGTGGTGCCGCCCCAGGCCGCTGCCGATCCCGCCGTGGGGCCGGCGGTCGAGCGTGCCATCGCCGACCTGCGCTACGGCACGGTCTCGGTCAACCACTGGGCGGCGATCGGCTACGGCCTGGTGGTGACGCCGTGGGGCGCGTTTCCCGGCCACACGGCGCAGGACATCCAGTCCGGCACCGGCGTCGTCCACAACACGCTGATGTTCTCGCGGGTCCAGAAGAGCGTGGTGCGCGCGCCGTTCCACGCCCATCCCAAGCCGGCCTGGTTCGCCACCCACCGCACCGCCGCCCGGCTGACGCCGAAGCTGGTGCGCTTCGAGGCCGAGCCCTCCCCCGCCAAGCTGCCCGGCATCTTCAGCCTGGCGCTGCGCGGGTAGTCTCCCGCAAGCTCGGACCGCCGCCTCGGCGAAGAGCCGTCCGCCGGGAGCGCCGCCCGCCGGGAGCGCCGCCTACTCGTAGCGCAGCGCCGCCATCGGCTCGGTGTCGGCGGCGCGGCGGGCCGGCAGGAAGCCGGCGAGGAGCGCCACGGCGACCATCGCCAGCGTCGCAGCCCCGATCGTCGCGGGATCGTGGGCGGAGATGTCGAAGAGCTGGCTGGCGGCCAGCCGGGTCAGCGCCAGCGCCGCGGCCAGCCCGGCGGCGACGCCGACCGCGACGAGCCGCGTGGTCTCGAGCAGCACCAGGCCGAGCACCTGGCCGCGAGGCGCTCCGAGTGCCATGCGCAGTCCGATCTCGCTGGTGCGCCGGGAGACGCTGTAGGACATCACGCCATAGAGGCCGATGGCCGAGAGCAGCAGCGCCAGCAGGCCGAAGAAGCCGACGAGCCTGGCGATGGCGCGCTCGCGGGCGAGCGACAGCGCGAGCTGGTCGCCCAGGGTGGTGATGCGGAGCACCGGCAGGTTGGGCTCCACGTCGGCGACGGCCCGCCTGAGGCGAGCGGCGACCAGACCGGCGCCTTCCTCGCCACCGGCCACGCGCAGCTCGACGTCCTCCAGCACGTCGACTGCCTGGGCCACCGGGAAATACGTGAGCGGTGGCGTCGGCTCCGCGACGCGCTGGTACTTGCCGTCCTTCACCACGCCGACGATCTCGAAGTCGCGGGCCTGCTTCGGCCCCCCGAAGCCGAAGCGGCGGCCGAGCGGCGAGCCGTGAGGGAAGAAGCGGCGGACCAGGGCCTGGTTGACCACCACCACTTTCGGCGCCCCTTCGCGGTCGCGCGCGGTGAAGGCGCGGCCGGCGACGAGCGGCGTGCCGATGGTTTCGAAGTAGCCCGGCGTCACGATCAGGTACTGGGAGTCCATGTCCTCGTTCGGCCGCGGCACATAGCCGGGCAGCGAGACGTTGCTCACCGACTGGCTGCCGGAGAGCAGGCGGAAGCGCGACAGGCTGGCCGAGCGCACCCCCGGGAGCGCTTCGAGGTGTTCGGTCAGGCGCCTGTAGAGGTCCAGCAGGCGCGCGTCGGAGTAGCCGAGCAGGCGCGGGTTGACCGTCGCCGTCAGCACGCCGCCGCGGGCAAAGCCGGTATCGACGGCGAGCAGGTTCTGCAGGCTGCGCACGAAGAGGCCGGCGCCGACCAGCAGCACCAGGGACAGGCCGATCTGCGCCGCCACCAGCGCCCGCCCGAGCGGCATCCGGCCGCGGCCGCTCCCTCCGGCGCCGCCCATCAGGCTCCGCGCTCCCTGCCTCAGACTCGCGGCGAGGTCCACGCGGGTCGCCTGCAGCGCCGGCGCCAGGCCGAAGCCGAGGCCGGTCGCGAGCGCCACGGCCACGGCGAAGGCGATCTTGCGCCAGTCGAAGTCGACGTCGAGCGGGAGCGGGTCCGCATCCTGTGACACCAGGGCGAGCAGCAGGCGGCTGCCCCAGCCGGCGAAAGCCACCCCAAGAACGCCGCCCAGACCGGCGAGCAGGAGGCTCTCGGTCACCAGCTGGCGCAGCAGGCGCCAGCGGCCGGCGCCGATGCCGAGCCGCACCGCCATCTCCTTGCGCCGGCTGTCGGCCCGCGCCAGCAGCAGGTTGGCGACGTTGGCGCAGGCGATCAGCAGCACCAGCCCGGCCACCGCCAGCAGCAGCACCAGCGGGCGGGTCAGCGGTCCCCGCAGCCGGGAGATGCCGCGCGCCCCGGGCTCGAGCACCAGGTGCTGTGCGAGCACCGCCTTGCGCTCGTCTGGATCGTCACGGCCCACGAGCTCAGCCTGCTTCTCGCGGTTGAAAACCACGTTGAGCAGGGCGCTCGCCTGCGCCGGGCTGACACCGGGCCGGCGGCGCGCCAGGAGCTGCAGCCAGGATACGTTGGGCTGGTTCCAGAACGGCTTGTCGATGTCGCCGGGCCCGTCGATGTGCGTCGAGCCGCGGAACTTCACCGTGTCCCGCAGGGTTACCGGCAGGAACAGGTCGGGAGCCTCGTCGGCGAGCACGCCGCGGAACCCGCGCCGGGCGACCCCGACCACCGTCAGCACGGCGCCGTTGACCGTGATGGGCTTCCCGATCACTCCGGGGTCGCCGCCGAAGCGGCGCCGCCAGTAGCCGTCGCTGAGCACCGCCACCAGGTGCCCGCCGGGCGTGGTGTCCTCGGCGGCAGTGAAGGGACGCCCCGCCGCCATGCCCACTCCCAGCAACGAGAAGAAGTTCCCGGACACCAGCTGGAACCGGGCCGTCTCGGCAGCGTCGCCGGCGCTCGAACCGGTGCCCGCACCCGAGCCGGCGGCCGGCGCCGGCCCTGACCCGGCAGCCAGGGCGGGCGGCCGCACCACCGCCGTATTGCCGGCGGTCAACGCGATCACTCCGGAGCACACCGCCGCCGCTTCCCGCAGCGTCTGGAAAGCCGGGTACGAGAACCACAGCGCCCGTGCAGGGTTGTCTTCGTTGCGCCTCAGGATGGTCAGGCGCTCGGCATTGGCGACCGGCAGCGGCTTGAGCAGCAGGGCGTCGACGACGCTGAAGATGGCGCTGTTGGTGCCGATGCCGAAAGCCAGGGACAGCAGCGCCACGGCGGTGAAGCCGGGGCTCTTGCGCAGCATGCGCAGGGCGTACCGCAGGTCTTGCAGTGCGGTCTCGAGCGCGGGCAGGCCGCGGTGCAGGTTTCCGGACCTGGCAGCTACGGAACCGTCGTCGTGCATGGCCGCACCCTCGCGGAGAAACCCTGGGTCACCTACCATGTACGCGGCGCCAGGCGCCGGGTTTCAGGAGCCCGTGCCGGAAAGACCCGCGGCAGCGCCGCCGCGCGACTCGATCACCTGGAGTTCCCTCCGGCCTCATCCGTGGTCGACGAGAAGTCCTTGGGCAGGGAACTTGCGGTCGAAGGAATAGAGCCGTTCCGCACCGCTGTCGAGCGCCTGGGCCCAGAGGAGCGCATCGGTGAACGAGCAACGGTTGGAGTCACGGCAGAGGCTCAAGGCCGCGAGAGTCCGGGGTTTGGTGAGGTGCGCCAGCCGTAGATTCGCCCGCTGCACCAGCGCCTGGAGGGCATCGACGACCTCGGGACGAGCCACTCGATAGACAGAGGTCAATACGTACGCGGTCTCCAACAGCACCATCTCACTGAGGACGAGTTGTTGGTCGCTGTCGATGACCGCGGCGGCGCGTGCAGCCATCTCCGGCGGGTCGTCCGTCAGGTACCGCACGACGAAGCTGGTATCGAGGAAGGCGGCGCTCGACGATTGCTTCATCGGCGGCCTTGCTTCGGATCGAAGCTCTCATTTGCGGCCTGGCGCCAGGCGTCTTCCCGCTGCTTGCGCCAGCTGCGCAGCGGCACCGCCCGCTGGATCTCGCCTGCCAGCGCCCCTCGCAGCGAGCGGTCGTGTTCGGGAGGATAGAATCGGATCTCGAGATGACCTTCTCTTAGATCCTGCACCGCCACGAAGCCGGGTCTGATTCCGAGTGCATCCCGGATTGGCTTCTCGATGACGACCTGGCCCTTTTCTCCTACAGTGTTGGCCATGGTTTAACCCTCCGCGGAAAGTTATACCACATATCGACAGTATAACCTGCGATGTTGGTGCACCGCAGGCCGGGTTAAGATCGCCGCCCATGGCGACCCAGCCCTTCGGCGCCCAGAGCATGGTCGACCCGCTGCGCCGGGTCCTGGTCAAGCGCCCGGAGCCGAGCTTCGCGGTCGCCGATCCGGCGGCGTGGCACTACGGCGGCAGGCCGGACCTCGAAGCCGCGCTGCGGGAGCACGACGAGTTGACCGGGATCCTGGCCGCCGCCGGCGCCGAGGTCGTCGACCATCCGGAGCCGCAGCCGGGCCGCGCCGACGCCATCTTCGTCTTCGACCCGGCCCTGGTCACCGAGCGCGGGGCGATCGTGCTGCGAATGGGAAAAGCGCTGCGGCGGGGCGAGGAGGCGGCCATGGCCCGGCGGCTCGCCGCACTGGGCATCCCGATCCTGGCGACCCTCGACGGCGAGGCCCAGGCCGAGGGCGGCGACCTCCTGTGGCTCGACCGCGGGACCCTGGCGGCCGGCCAGGGCTTCCGCACCAATCGCGAAGGGCTGCGGCAGCTGCGTGCCGCGCTCGAGCCGATCGGAGTCGAGGTCCTGCCGATGGAACTGCCGTACTGGACCGGCCCCGACGCCTGCCTGCACCTGCTGTCACTGGTGAGCCTCGTGGACCGTGACCTCGCCGTCGTCTATCTCCCGCTCCTGCCGGTCGCCTTCTGGCACCTCCTCCGCGACCGCGGCATCCAGTTGCTCGAGGTACCCGAGGCCGAGCTTCCCACGCAAGCACCCAACGTGCTGGCGCTCTCGCCCCGCAAGTGCCTGATGCTGGAAGGCAACCCCGTAACCCAAGGACGCCTCGAGGCGGCAGGCTGCGAGGTCCTCACCTACCGCGGCCGCGAGATCTCGCTGAAGGCGGAAGGCGGCCCCACCTGCCTAACCCGCCCCCTGTGGCGGGAGACCGGACCGCCCGAGACATCTGCTTCGGCACCAGCTTCGAGAGGCGGTGTGCGGCAGCCACTACCGGTATAGGCGCCGTAGTCACGTCGTGTCTTCGACCCTGAAGGGATTGACGACGAGCAGGTCCCCGATCCGCTGGCCGTGATTGAGGTCCTCGGTCAACAGCCGGTCACAGCGCGCTGCATGGGCCGCCTCCACGATCAACGCGTCCCAGAATGAGATCTTGAAGCCGCTCGACCGGCTCATTGCCGCCAAGAGCCGTCCGCCAGTGTTCGCCACGACGCGCCAGGTGAGGTATTGCTGAACGATGGCGCGAGCCTCTTCGGGATTCAAAGGCCGTGGCACCTTGCGCGTCACGGTCACGTAGAGCTCCTGCAGCACCTGGATGCTCACCGCTCCCTGGCCGGAGCGCCAGAGACCGGCCACCAAGTCCCTGGCAATCGCATGCTTGCTTCCAGCGTCGCGGTCTTCGGCATAGACCAGGATGTTGGTGTCAACGAAGGTCGGCACGTTCGTGTAGCTCGTCTCTCGAGGGTAGAGGACCACCGCCCAGGTGCGCACCCCGTTCGAGCCGCGCCAGAGCAGTGCGCTTCGCGGCCTCGTATGCCTCGTCCTCGTCGACGAGACGAGCCAGCTCTTCTCTCAGCAGCGCCGAGATGGAACGGTTACGGCGGGCAGCAAGCACCCGCACACGCTGGATCAGGCCATCGTCGAGAGTAAGGGTGATATTACGTGCCATCGGCGCCTTTCCTTGCACGCAAACAACGTGCTCCACGTCATCAACGTGATCCTAGGGTTGATTGGGTTCAGAGTCAAGCGGCCGCGGCGCACGCACGCTCGCTACCCATTGTGACGGGGACCAGAAAGCTGCCGCATAGCGGGCCTGATACGCCTCTCATCAGGCTCCTCGTTGACATCTGATGCGTGATGCATGATGCTCACTTCATGAGAACGACCCTGGACATCGAGGATGACATCCTGCAAGCCGTCAAGGAGATTGCTGCGAATCGTGGAATGACGGCTGGATGCGTGCTCTCCGAACTGGCTCGGAAGGCGCTGGAGCCCGTTGCGCCGCCGCTGGTCCGCAATGGCGTGCCGCTCCTCCCTCGCCGGCCAGCTGGCAGCCCCAAGCCCACCATGGCCCTCGTGAACCGCCTGCGGGACGAACCGTGAGCGTTATCGCGCTGCTGGACGTCAACGTCCTGGTGGCGCTCTTCGATCCGGATCACGTTCACCACGAGCCAGCTCACCATTGGTTCGCGGAGCACCGATCATCCGGCTGGGCCACCTGCCCGCTGACCGAGAACGGGGTCCTCCGCGTGCTGGGCAATCCTGCCTACTCGGCGTCCATGCCGCGGGCCGTGCCCCTGCTCGCCCATCTCCAGGCCTTCTGTGCCAGCGGCGGCCATCGTTTCTGGCCCGACGATGTCTCCTTTCGTGACGCCGACCTGTTCGCAGTGGGAGCAGCCCCCGGCCATCGTCAGCTGACCGACCTCTACCTGCTCGGGCTGGCGGTGAAGCACGGCGGATGTCTGGCTACTTTCGATCGTGCTGTCCCGATCCCGAAAGTGCGCGGAGCAGGGCCGGGAAATCTGGCGCTCATCCCGGCCTGATACGGAACACGGTGCCGACCGGAGGCGGAAGGCGGAAGCCACCTGCCTCACCCGCGCTCTGAATGAGGCGGGCGGGGTGGACCGCAAGAGGACCCCTCACCGCGACAAAGATAGACTCTCGACAGGAGAACAAGCTCAGTGAACCATAGCGAGATCGTCAGCTTCCTCTGGGGTGTCGCCGACCTCATCCGCGACACCTTCAAGCGCGGCAAGTACCAGGACGTGATCCTGCCGCTGACGGTTCTACGGCGGCTCGACTGCGTTCTGAAGCCCACCAAAGAGAAGGTGCTTCGCAGGCAGGCCGAGCTGCGCGACAGGAAGCTGGAGAATCTCTACCCTCAGCTCTGCAAGGCTTCGGGCTTCGCGTTCTACAACACCTCGCGTTATGACTTTGACAAGCTGCTCGCCGATGCACCCCATCTGGCGATGAACCTGCGAAACTACATCGCCGGCTTCAGCAGCAACATGCGCGAGGTGCTGGAGAAGTTCGACTTCGACAACACCCTCAGCAAGCTCGACGAGGCGGGCCTGCTGTTCCAGGTGATGGAGCGCTTCAAGAACGTGGATCTGCATCCGGAGAAGATCGACAACCCGACGATGGGAACGATCTTCGAGGAGCTGATCCGGAAATTCAACGAAGCACTGAACGAGAACCCTGGCGAGCACTTCACACCTCGCGACGTGGTGCACCTGATGGCCGACGTCATGCTGGCTGGTGACGGCGGCCGTATGCGCGCGCACGGCGTGGTGCGGACCGTCTATGACCCGTGCTGTGGCTCCGGCGGGATGCTGATGATCGCCAAGGAGCACATCACGGCAGGGCTACGCCAGAACGGGAACCTCATCCGGCAGCCGATCAACCGCGCGGCTGAGATCCACCTCTTCGGCCAGGAGGTGAACCCCGAGACCTGGGCCGTATCCAAATCGGACCTCTTCATGAAGGACCCGACCGGCCGCGACGCGGACAACATCGCCTACGGGAGCACCCTCTCGAAAGATCGCCATGAGGGCACCAGCTTCGACTACCTGATCGCCAATCCACCTTACGGCAAGGACTGGAAACGCGACGAGGCCGCCGTGCGCGCCGAGCACGAGCGCGGCGCCGCGGGCCGCTTCGGCCCGGGCCTTCCCCGCATCAGCGACGGGCAGCTCCTTTTCCTCTTGCACATGCTTGCTCACGCCAAGAGCCCCGGAGAGGGCGGCTCCCGTATTGCGATCATCATGAACGGCTCGCCGCTCTTCACCGGTGATGCCGGCAGCGGGGAGAGCGAGATCCGCCGCTTCATCTTCGAGCACGATCTGCTCGAGGCGCTGATCGCGCTGCCCGAGCAGCTGTTCTACAACACCGGGATCGCCACCTACGTGTGGGCCGTCACCAATCGCAAGGCTCCTGCACGCCGCGGCAAGGTTCAGCTGATCGACGCGACGTCTTTCTGGGTGCCGATGCGCAAGAGCTTGGGCGAGAAGCGCCGAACCATCCCGCTCGACCGCGCGCAGGACATCCTGGAGCTGCTCACCGAGTTCAAGGACGGCGCCACACGCACGGTCAGCAAGGACGGCAAGGAAGAGAACGCCGTCGTCAGCAGGGTCTTTCCAACGACTCATTTCGGCTTCCGCAAGATCACCGTGGAGCGCCCGCTTCGCCTCAACTTCATGGCGAATCCCGAGCGAGTTGCGCGCCTCGAAGATCAGCGCGGGTTCATGGCGCTCGCGCAGTCGAAGCAGAAGGGCGCGGCGGGGGCCAAGGAGCAGGCCGCAGGGCGGAGTCAGCAGGAGGAGATTCGCCGGCTCGTGCGACGGCTTCCAGACACGCTGTACAAGGACCGGAACGAGTTCGAAGAGGTGCTCGAGACAGCGGCCAGGGAGGCCGACCTTAGACTCACGGCCCCCGTTGCCAAGGCAATTCTCTCCGCTCTCTCCGAGGGTGACGAGACCGCCGCCATCTGCCATGACCGGAGCGGCAATCCCGAGCCCGACCCCGACCTGCGCGACACGGAGAGCGTCCCGCTCGCGGAGAGCGTCGAGGAGTTCTTTGCACGCGAAGTGAAGCCTCACGTCCCCGACGCCTGGATCGACACCGAGAAACGCGACGCCAAGGACGGAAAGGTGGGCATCGTCGGGTACGAGATCAATTTCAACCGATACTTCTACCGCTACAAGGCGCCCCGGCCGCTCGAGGAGATCGAAGCAGACATTCGCGCTGTCGAGCAGGACATCCTGAGAATGCTGGCCGAGGTCACCGGTGGGAAAGTCGCTCCCGGGTGACCAGCGTGGGGCGCACTCGGACATGGGGACGTGCGAACATGGAGATGTAAACGTCGGCACTTGACAGAAAGTGCCGGCACAAAATAGACTGCCCGAGTGAAGGATTTGCCCCTGACACAGGCGAAGCTCGACGCCGCGGGCGTCGGAGCATACTTTCGCCCGCGCGACCTCGGGCCGCTGGCGGTCTCGTTCCCTCAGCTTCAGCGCCTAGTCGCTGCCGGGAGGATCGAGAGAGTCGGGCGCGGCCTATACCGCCTGGCGGCCGCCCAGCCGGATGCCTTCGAGACCGTCGCCATGGTCTCGACCGCCGTGCCAGGTGGAATCGTCTGCCTGCTCTCGGCGCTCCGCCTCCATGGCGTCGGCAGCCAGACGCCGCACGAGGTGTGGATCGCGCTGGATCGCAAGGCTCGCAAGCCCGCAAGGCTCGCTACGGCCGTCAGGATCGTCCGGTTTTCCGGGGCCATGCTCACCTACGGTATCCAGGTGCGTTCGATCCTCGGGGTCGCTGTCCGCATAACCTCGCCAGCGCGCACGGTCGTCGACTGCTTTCGCTATCGCAACAAGCTGGGCCTCGACGTCGCCCTCGAGGCTCTGCGCGAAGCGCTGCGCATGCGGATCGCGACGGTCGACGAGATCGTCCGAGCGGCCGAAGTCTGTCGTGCAGGCACCGTGATGCGTCCCTACCTGGAGGTGCTTGCGCCTTGAAGCAGCCTCGGAACCTCGCGGCATCTGTCCACGCACGCCTATTGAGCCGCGCGCGCGAGCGCGGCGAGGACTTCCAGTACGTGCTGCATCGATACGCCGCCGAGCGGTTTCTCTATCGCTTGGGTCAGTGCCCCGAGCGCGAGCGGTATGTGCTCAAGGGCGCAATGCTGTTCGCTCTTTGGGGAGGCTCTCTTTACCGGCCGACGCGCGACCTGGACTTCACCGGCTATGGCAGTAGCGAGCCAGCGGACGTGATCGGTGCGTTCCGCGACATCTGCCGGTGTGCGGTGGTCGACGACGGCGTGATCTTCGACGGCGCCACCCTTGCCGCAGAGCCCATCCGTGACGGCGCCGACTACGACGGCCTCCGCCTGCGATTCCAGGCGGCTCTCGGCAATACCCGCATACCGATGCAGATAGATGTCGGCTTCGGCAACGCCATCGTGCCGGCGGCCGGCGAGGTCGACTATCCGACACTGCTAGATGCGCCCGCCCCGAGCATTCGCGCCTACCCCCACGAGGCCGTCGTTGCCGAGAAGCTCCACGCCCTGGTGAATTTCGGGGAGCGCAACACCCGGGTGAAGGACGTCTACGATCTTCACGTCCTCGCCGATCGGTTCCCCTTTGACGGCGCGGTGCTAGGGAGGGCTATCGCCGCTACCTTTGAGCGGCGTCGCACGAGGATCGATGCCGCCATTCCGGCTGCGCTGACGGCTCGCTTCTTCGCCGACGGCGTCCGCGCCGGCCAGTGGCGGGCCTATATCACACGGAATTCGCTACCCGGCGCACCCGAGGACCTGGCCGCCGTGGGCGAGCACTTGCAAGCTTTTCTCCGCCCGCTTTGGAGCGCGCTCGCCAATGACTTGGTATTCGACCTCAAGTGGCCCGCGGCGGGGCCCTGGACGTAACTTCTCCTCAGCGAGGACACAAGGACATGATCGGAACCATGGCCTCGGATGGACAGCCACCCGAGCGGAAGAAGCGGTCGTGAAGAAAGGCCAGCCGGGCGCCATCGACACGAGGCGCTTCAAGTCTTATTCTGCGTACAAGAATACCGGTGTCGAAAATACCGGTGAAATCCCGGAGCATTGGGAGGCGATGAAGCTCAAGCGCGTATGCCGGCTTATGTACGGCAGCCCTCTCGCAAGTACGGATCGCGTCGCGGGTGAAATACAGGTTTTCGGTTCCAACGGTCCTGTCGGCACTCATGAGGAGGCTAACACTCTTGGACCGTGCCTGGTGATCGGCAGGAAGGGTTCCTTCGGAAGGGTTAATTACTCTTCCAGACCAGTGTTCGCAATCGACACCACGTTTTTCGTCGACAGTAATAGCTCACGAACGGACATCCGCTGGCTCTACTATGCACTAACCAATGCGCGCTTGGACACCGTATCTAAGGACTCGGCTATTCCAGGCCTTGACCGGGAGGAAGCATACGCCTGTGACATTGCCGTTTGCCCGATAGACGAACAACGCAGCATCGCCGTGTTTCTGGACAGAGAGACGTCTAAAATCGACGCACTCGTAAATAGAGAGCAGCGACTACTCGGGCTGCTTGAGCAGCGGCGTAGCAGTCTTATCGCTCATGCCGTCACAAAGGGCCTCGAACAGCACACTGCGATGAAGGACTCCTGCGTCGAGTGGCTGGGGAAGATTCCAGCGCATTGGGAGGTGCAACGTACCAAGTTTGCAGCTCGGCTCCGATCTGGCCACACACCAAGCCGACAAAACATCGCGTTCTGGCAGAACTGCACAATTCCCTGGTTCGGGTTGGCCGACGTCTGGCAAATTCGAGATGGCAATATCGCATACGTGACCGATACGGCCGAGAAAATCAGCGCGCTTGGCTTGGCGAACTCCTCCGCTCGGCTGTTGCCCAAGGGCACCGTCATAGTTTCACGAACAGCGTCCGTAGGGTTCTCCGCCATCATGGGCGTCGATATGGCCACGACCCAGGATTTCGTGAACTGGGTGTGCGGCTCAACGCTGCGGCCCGAATATCTTCTCTACGTGTTTCGCTCGATGGGGCACGAGTTCCGGCGCCTGACCATGGGCTCGACTCACCAGACAATCTACATGCCGGACGTCGGCCGCTTCTCCACGCCGATACCTCCGATTGAGGAGCAAGACCTTATCGTGGCTTTCATACGAGAACAGGCCGCGCAGATTGATGCACTCGCCTTGAAGGTCCGCGAGGCCATCGGCCGTCTCGCGGAACTCCGCACCGCGCTCATTTCCGCCGCGGTGACAGGCAAGATCGACGTGCGGGAGGAGGTCGCGTGAGCCCCGATATCTCCGAGCGCAGCTTCGAGGACACTATCGAGTGTGCGCTTCTCCAGCATGGGCCAGATGCCTGCGACAGCGACACGACCGCCCTCCTGGAGCCTCCGCCGCCCTACGGCGAAACGCCGCCCGGCGGCTACCTCAGACGCCGCCACGCGGACTACGACCGGACGCTCTGCCTCCTGCCGCGCGACGTCGTGGACTTCGTCGTTGCCACGCAACCGCGCGAGTGGCAGAGACTCGCCCAGCACCACGGCCCGGCGGTCAGGGAACAGTTCCTCAAGCGCCTAGCCGCCGAGATCGAACGGCGCGGGGTGCTCGACGTATTGCGCACTGGCATCAGGGACTCGGGATGCAAGTTCCGGCTCGCTTATTTCCGGCCTGCGAGCGGCCTCAATCAGGAGACGCGACGCCTGCACGCAGCCAACTTGTTCGCGGTCGCACGGCAGCTCCGCTACAGCTCCAAGAACGAGAACTGTCTCGACCTTGGCCTCTTCCTGAACGGCGTCCCGATCTTCACGGCTGAGCTGAAGAACCCGCTGAGCGGTCAGGACATCGAGGACGCCGTCTGGCAGTACGAGAACGACCGCGATCCGCGCGAGCCGCTGCTCGCCCCCGGCCGTTGCCTCGCTCACTTCGCGGTGGATCCGGATGTTGTAAAGGTCACTACCCGCCTCGACGGGCTGAAGACCCGCTTCTTGCCCTTCAACCAGGGACGGTTCGGCGGCGCCGGCAACCCGCCCGTGCCGCCCACCCGGGAGGGCTACGCCACATCCTACCTGTGGGAAGAAACGTGGACGCGCGATAGCGTGCTCGACCTGGTGCGCCAGTTCATCCACGAGGTCGAGGAAGAGGACGACAAGGGCCGCAAGACAGGCAAGCGGTCGCTGATCTTTCCCCGCTACCAACAGCTCGACGCCGTGCGCAAGCTGATCGCGCACGCCCGCGCCAACGGAACGGGGCAGCGTTACCTGATCCAGCACTCGGCCGGGAGCGGCAAGAGCTTCACCATCGCCTGGCTGGCCCACCAGCTCGCGACCCTCCACGACGTCGCGGACCAGCGGGTCTTCGATTCGATTGTGGTCGTCACCGACCGGCGCGTGCTCGACCGCCAGCTGCAGAGCACAATGCTTCAGTTCGAGCAGGTCCTAGGCGTGGTGGAGAACATCGACAGCACCTCGGAGCACCTCAAGGAAGCACTCGAAGCGGGCAAGACGATCATCGTCACCACGCTACAGAAGTTCCCCGTCATCGCGCGCGAGATCGGCGAGCTGCCGGGCAAGCGCTTCGCCGTGATCGTCGACGAGGCCCACTCTTCGCAGTCGGGCGAGAGCACGAAGAGCCTCAAGGCGGTGCTTGCCGTCCGCTCGCTCGAGGACGCCGAGCGCGAGGAGGCGGCAGTCAAGACCGCTGAGGAGGAGCTCGAGAGCACGATCCTGGCCGAAGTGGAGAAGCGTGGGCGGATGCCCAACCTCTCGACCTTCGCCTTCACTGCCACGCCCAAGCCCAAGACGCTCGAGATCTTCGGCACCCGGTGCGCCGATGGGAGGTTCGAGCCGTTCCACCTGTACAGCATGCGCCAGGCGATCGAAGAGGGGTTCATCCTTGACGTGCTCGCGAGCTACACCACCTATACCGCTTACTGGCGCCTGTTGAAGAAGGTAGAAGACGACCCTCGGTACGACAGGAAGAAGGCCCAGCAGCTGCTCAAGTCATTTGTGGAGCTGCACCCTCACGCGATTGGCGAGAAGGTGCGGGTTGTGGTGGAGCACTTCGCCACTCAGGTCCAGGAACAGATCGCAGGCAGAGCCAAGGCGATGATCGTGACCCGTTCGCGCCTCCACGCGGTGCGTTACAAGCTCGGAATAGACAGGTACCTGGCGGAGCGGGGACTGCCATGGAGGGCGCTCGTCGCCTTCTCCGGGAGCGTCGAGGACGAGGGCGGCCGGTCCTATACCGAGGCCGGCATGAACGGGTTCCCGGAGACACAGACAGCCAAGAGCTTCGAGCGCCCCGAGTGCCGCTTCTTGATCGTTGCAAACAAGTTCCAGACTGGTTTCGATCAGCCGCTGCTTCACAGCATGTACGTCGACAAGAAGCTGGGCGGCGTCAACGCGGTGCAGACACTATCGCGTCTCAACCGCACCCATCCCGATAAACAGGGCACGATGGTCCTCGACTTCGCCAACGACGCCGGCGAGATCAAAGCAGCCTTCGAGCCCTACTACGAGACGACGCTGCTGTCCGAAGCTACCGATCCGAACCTGCTCTACGAGATCCAGAACCGGCTCACGGCGTTCCCGGTCTATACCCAATTCGACGTGGACCGCTTCGCCAAGGTGTATTTCGATGCCAAGGCGACGCAAGACCGGCTCTACTCGGTCCTGGCGCCGGTGGTCGAGCGCTGCCGTGAGCTCCCAGAGCAAGCACAGCAGGATGTTCGAGGGTTGCTCACCGACTACGTGCGTCTCTATGCCTTCCTCTCCCAGGTGCTGACTTTCGCCGATGCCGACCTCGAGAAGCTTCACGCCTTCGCCCGCAACCTCCGCCGCCTGGTATCCGGAGATCGTGTCGACCTGCCGAGGGAGGTCCAGCAGAACATCGATATCGAGTCCTATCGCCTCCAGCAGACAGGCAGCGGGAGGGTGGCGATGGACCGCAGGGCCGGGATGCTCGACCCAGCGGGCACGAAACCCGGCCGCGGAACGACCGAGGAGATGGCGGCGCTCTCGCGCATCATCGCCGACCTGAACGAGCGCTTCGGCCTCAACCTCGGACCCGAGCACCGCGTGACCCTCGGCCAGATGATGGATCGCCTCGATGCCGATGCAGGTCTAGATGCCAGCGCGCGCGTGAATACGCGCGAGAACGTGCGGCTCACCTTCGACCAGAAGGTCGAGCACGTGATCCAGGAGATCGTCGACTCGAACTTCGACCTCTACAGGCGCATCACCGATGACCGGGCCTTCGGCGAGGCGGTCAAGACCTTTCTCTTCGACCAGTACCTGCGCGCCCACCGGCAGGCGGAGGAGCTGATCAAACGCGGCGAATCGAAGACCCTCGAATTCAAGGCCACACTGCGCTGGAACCTCAAGGAAGATCGGCAGGACGACAAGGGGGTGACGCACGCCGTGCTCAAGACGATCGCTGCCTTCCTGAATACCGAAGGCGGTGACCTGCTTATCGGCGTCGCCGACGACGGCTCCGTCGTCGGCATAGAGCACGACCAGCTCGAGAGCGACGACAAGTTCATGCGCCATCTCGCCCAGGTGGTCCGCAATGCTCTCGGCGAGAGGTCGAGCACCTGCATCGACCCGAAGACCCAGATCGTCCAAGGCAAAACGGTGTGCGTCGTGGGCTGCGAGCGCAGTCCCGAGCCGGTATTCCTGAAGTGGAAAGGGATGTCTGCAAGCCCGGACGGTGACTTCTTCGTGAGGAGCGGACCCGGCACCGTCAAGCTCCCGTCCGACAGCGCCGAGCCCTACATCCGCACTCGCTTTCCGGGGATCGTAAGACCTGCCGATTCACGATCGGAAGGAGCGGTGTGAAAGGTCTGAGTCGGCGTTGACAGCTGATGCGCGATGAAGATTCCAGGGAGCTCCCGCGTTGCCCCCGCACGGCAGTGCCCTCAGCGGTTGGTGCCGACCGCGGCGGGCGGGGCCTCGTCCTTGCAGCCGTAGACCACGACCGGCATCTCCTTCGGCACCAGCTTCGGGAGGCGGTGCGCGGCGTACATCGGGATGCGGATGCAGCCGTGACTGACCGGCTTGGGAGGGACGTCGAGACTGCCGTGGATGGCGATGCCGCCGACCAGGTAGAGCGGATTGAACATCTCGCCCAGCTGGCTCTTGTGCCAGCCCCAGCCGCGGGAGAAGACGGTGAAGTGGCCGCAGGGAGTCTCGGCGACGCCCTGCCAGCCCGGCGCGCGGAACGGCCTGCCGGAACCGGTGGAGATCGGCAGGACGTGCGACGCGGCGCCGGCGTCGTCGACCATGAACAGCACCTGGCGCGCCAGGTCCACCTCGATGTGCGCGGGACCGGTCTCGCGCGGCGCCGGCGGCACGGCGCCCGCCATCGCATTCCACTCGGCGCGGGTGAGGACGCCGGTCGGCTTGCGCCACTCGACCTTCTGGAAAGCGATGAGCGCGTGGCGCCAGGTGGCGTCCCAGGGTCCGCTCGGGCTGCCCGCCCAGTAGCCCAGCTCGGCGAGGCGGCGCTGCGCGGCCCTGACCTCGGCCGGCGACAGGGGCGGGCCGGCCGCACGGCTGCCGCGGCCGGAGTGGACGGCGCTCGCGGCAGCGCCGGGGGCCTTGGGCGCGGAGCCTGCCGGGCCGGCAGCCGCAGAACCGGCCGCGGTCTGCGCCGCCGCGGGGCTGACGGGACCTGCGGCGGCGCCGGCCGCGGGAGCGCTCACGCCGGCGCTCGCCGGCGCCCCAGCATGCAGGATCGCGATCAAGCCGGCCGCCAGCGCCGCCGCAGCCCCGTGCACGCTAGATCTCCTTGCCGGCGCCGGCGGGCGCGGGCTGCCGGCGCTCGCCGGCGGCGGCCGTGACGGCCGCGGCGGCGGCACCCACCGGGGCGCCGCCGGCACCGGCCGCGGCGGCCGGACCACGCCCCTGGTAGCGCTGCGGCGGCGGGTCTTCCAGGCCGCGCCAGATGGACTCGTCCTCGTCGAAGATCGGCAGCGTCGGCATGCGGCCGCGGGCAGCGTTGGCGTGCCAGCCCCACAGGAGCGACCACTTGCGGTAGGTGCCGAACGACTGGAGCATGCAGAACACCAGGCCGTGCATGCCGTCGAGGATGCCGAGCTGGAAGAGATAGGTGCGGATGAAGCGCCAGACGCTGCGGCCGAAGACCTCCTGGAAGCCGGCCCGCTTGCCTTCTTTCCAATGCTGTGAGGCGCCCCAGAAGCTGTACTTCTCGATGCGCCGGATGTACTCGTCCAGCGTGTCGGTCATGTAGTGCTCCATGGGGTTGCGCAGGATCGGCGCCGGGCCGCGGGTGATCATGTCGGCATGGACCCGCCGGTTGGGATAGCGGGCGCAGCCGCGCCGGACCAGGCGCACCACCCGGTCGTGCTGCCAGCCCGAGAAGCGGATCACCCTGCCCAGGAAGTGGACACGGCGCTTGATGGTGTAGGCGTCTTGCCTGGGGCTGGCGCCGAGCAGGGCCTCGATCTCGCGCTGAAGGGCAGGCGTGCAGCGCTCGTCGGCGTCGAAGATCAGGATCCAGTCGTTCTGGACCTGGTCCATGGCCCAGTTCTTCTGCGACGCCGAGCCGTAGTAGGTGCGCTGCACGAAGCGCACCTTGGGATAGCCGCGCGCGATCTCCGCGGTGCGGTCGGTAGAGAACGAGTCGACCACCAGGATCTCGTCGCACCACAGCAGCGACTCGATGCAGCTGCCGATGTTCTGCTGCTCGTTGAAGGTGGTGACGATGGCGGTGATCGCCGGGATCGCCGGCCCGGCCCGGGACGCCGGGGCGGTCGTCGGAGCAGGGGCGGCAGGGCCGGCATGAGCGGCAGGGGAGGCCGGCGCCGCGGGCACCGCCTGGAACGCGGGACGAGCGAAGGAGGAGGATGTCGGCGGCGCTGCCATGGCGATGGTTCGGGGATCGGCTCCTGCGTCCGGCGTCGGGGGCAGCATATTTTACCACCACCCGGCACCCGACCCGCGCCCCGGGCCCGCGCTCCGCGGCGCCGGCGGCACAGGCGAGACGGGCGGCCGGCCTTCCGTTGTAGGATGCGGTGCCTGACTGACGATGAACAGGCAACCGAGGTGCCGATGACCTCTTCTCCGGCGGAGGGCTCGCGGCCAGCCTCTGCCGGCGTGACGCGAGCCCATGCGCGAGCACTGCGGCAGCTGGCGCTGATGGCAGAGCTGGCGCAGGGGCCGGCGCCCCAGCTCGCCGCCCGCGCGCCGGCCGTCTCGGGCTGGAGCATCGCCGAGCACCTCGAGCACCTGGTGCTGGCCGACCGCGCCGTGCTCAAGGGCATCGGCCGCATCCTCGACGACCCCCGGCCCGACGCTGCGCCGGACACCAACCTGCTCGGCAGGGTGGTGCTGGCGACCGGGTTCATGCCGCGCGGCCGGGCGCGCACCGCCGCCGCCTACGAGCCCGCCGCCATGCCGCAGGCAGCCCTGCACGCGGCCATCCTCGAGATCGACCGCGGCCTGCGGGATCTGGCGCCGCGCCTAGGCGAGCTGGAACGCTCGGGCGGCCGCGCGCGGCACCTGCGCTTCGGCGGGCTCGGCGGCCGCCAGTGGCTGCGCTTCCTGTTCGTCCACCACCATCACCACCTCAAGATCGTGCGCGATATCCGCCGCCAACGCCGGGCGCGCCGGGCGCGCGGCCTCCCGACGGCCGGCCTGCCGTCGCGGTAGGCACCGGGCGGCCGCCGTGCGCTCGTACCTCGTCTTCCTGCTGCTGGTGCTGGTGAAGGTCTTCTCGCGGCTCTTCTACCGCGTCGACACGCAGTGGATCGGCGATCCCCCGGCCGACCGGTGGCGGCACATCCGCCTGGTGGCAGTGCTCAACCACACCAGCCTCTACGAGCCGCTGTTCACCGGCGGCGTGCCGCTGTCCTTCCTGTGGCGGATCGCCCGGCACGGGGTGGTGCCGATCGCTCAGAAGACCACCGTCCGGCCGCTCATCGGCCGCTTCTACAAGCTGATCGCCGCCCGCGTCATCTCCATCACCCGCGAGCGTGACGAGAGCTGGGACAAGGTGCTCGCCCACGTCGATCCGGATGCCATGGTGACGCTGCTGCCCGAGGGCCGCATGAAGCGGGCGACCGGCCTCGATGCCGCCGGCCAGCGGATGACCGTGCGCGGGGGCATCGCCGACATCTTGGAGGCGCTGGGCGCCGGCCGGATGCTGCTCGCGTACAGCGGCGGCCTGCACCACGTCCAGGCCCCGGGCGAACGCTTCCCGCGGCTGTGGAAGACCATCCGCATGCGCCTCGAGCTGGTGGACATCGCCTCCTATCGCGCCGCGCTCCTCGCCAAGGCGGGGGCCGCCGGCTGGAAGCGCGCCGTCATCGAGGACCTCGAACGGCGGCGCGACCTGCTCTGCCCCTGCGACCCCCAGGCGGATGCCCCGCTGATCGGCTGAGCGGTCCGGCTGCCGGGCGCAGGCCCTGCGCATTTATGTTCTCTCGCGCCAGTCTTTTATGCTAAGATAGTCGGTTACCGGACCGAGTTCTTGGCGTACTCAGCGTATTCACCCTCCGTGGCAGCTCGTCCGGGAAGGGCTCTCGGTACCTGCCCGTCGCGGCGCGTTTCGACGGGTTTGACGGCAGCACCTACCAAGGAGGAGATCGCCATGCGAAGAATCAGTCGCGTCGTCGTCGGTGTCTCGTGTGCGCTGGCTCTGGCGGCAACCCTGGCCGGATGCGACCACGCACAACACCCGAAGCATGCCCCCATTCTCCGCGGGGTCGATGTGTTCGAGACCTCGCCGGGCACCACCGTGGACTTCGCCCGCCACCCCATCCCGAAAGACTTTTTCGGTCCGGGCTGCGACCCATTCGGCGGCGCGGTCGTGTTCACCGGGGCGCCGCTTGCCACCGATCCTCCACTGCGGGGCGGCGGCGACACCGTCGTGGAGCGCCTGAAGGATGGCAACTTCGACGAAGGAAAGGCGGAGATCCCCGTGAAAGTGAGGGCCCTCCGGCTCACCAGCACCGGCCAGATCAGCGTCACCTGCGGCGGTAGCCCCACCCAATGGCGGGCCGACGTCTGCCTGTGCGACGACGAACAGCCGACGACCGAGATCAAACTGACGCTCGACCCGGCCTGCGCCGGCTGCGGCACCTTCAACGGCAAGCTCACTTTCGCGGCCTGCATGCGATTCACCGACTCGGCGGGCAAGGTTGCCGGCCCGATCAAGCAGCAGGTGAATCTGCATATCAAGGACATGTCCTGGTGCGACAAGCTGGGCCCGGGACAGTCGCCGATCCCGCCATTCAAGGTGAACAGGAGCTGCGGCGGCAAGCCGGATCTCGACCCGATGCCCGGCAGCAGCAACTTCGCTCCCGGCTGGAGCTGCACCACGCAGGGCAACGGCAAGACTTGCCTGCAGCAGTTTGCGGACCTCACCCACTGCCACCAGGACTACGGAGATCCCAACAACCCGTTGCACCTGCACTGCGTCAATCCGGTCTGCGACCGAGAGAAGAATTGAAGGTCTTGGAGCGTGCCCGGCCGGCGCGGCAGCCGAGTCGGGATCAAGGGAGGCCGAGGAGGTGACACTGGAGACACCGGACCGCCCCGGCCAGGTCTCGACCTCCGGGAGTCCCTGGAAAAGGAGATCACGGCACTACTGAGTGAGTAGAGTCCGGCGCCCTTTCGCAGAGGGAGAGGTGTGGGCGTTGCTCGCGGCTCGCACTTCATCGAGCAAGGGAGAGTCCGCACGACGATGGGAAAGGTGAGCAGGCGGGTGCTGGGCATCTCGCCCGAGGAGACGTCCTTTGCGCGGCGCGGCTTCCGCTGCGACTCCGACACGGTGCGCGAGCGCCTGGAGGACGTCGGGCGCTGCTTCGTGCTCGGCTACCTGCTGGCGCTCGAGATCGACGGCGCCGAGGCACTGGCGTCGCGGCTCGACGCCGAGGTGGCGCACGAGCTCCGGGGCTTCGCTTACGAGGGCGCCGGCATGGCCCTGTCGCTGCTCGACTTCCTCGCTCCCTGGCGCCGCGGCCGGCTGCAGCGCCTGCTGGCGGGGCCCGGCTGGCCCCACGTCTACATCGTCCACATCGGCGCCGGCTGGGCGCTGGCGCGCCTGCCGGTCCCGGTCCACCGCCTGCTCGCCGGCCTCGACCCCCTGCTCTGCTGGCTGGCCCTCGACGGGTACGGCTTCCACCAGGGGTTCTTCCATTGGCAGCAGGCGGTGCTTGGCCAGCTGGTGCCGCGCCGGCTGACGGGATACGCGCGGCGCGCCTTCGATCAGGGCGTTGGCCGCAGCCTCTGGTTCGTCGAGGGGGCGGACCCCGCCCGCATCGCGGCCGACGTCGGCGCCTTCCCCGCCGCCCGCCGGCCCGACCTGTGGGCAGGCGTCGGATTGGCCTGCTGCTACGCCGGCGGCGTCGACCGCGCCACGCTCGCGGCGCTGCGCCTGGCTGCCGGCCCTGCCCGGCCGGCGCTCGCCCAGGGCGTGGCCTTCGCCGCCAAGGCGCGCCTGTGGGGCGGCAACCCCACCGCGGACACCGCCCTGGCCTGCGCGGTGGTGTGCGGCGGCAGCGTCGAGGCGACGGCGGCGGTGACCGACAGGTCCGTGCCCGCCGGCGTCACCCTGCCGACCGCGCAGCCTGCCTCCCTGCCCCCGCGCGGGAGCTTCGGCGCCGGCGGTCCTGGCGTGCCGCCGTTCGAGATCTGGCGGCAGCGCATCCAACAGTGTTTCTCCTCCGATGGAGCGGCAACATGATTCCACCCGACGGCTTCTGGCGGCGGCATGCCGCACGCCTGGCGGCGCTGGCGCTGATCCTGGTCCTCTATGGCTTCGCGCGCCTGCCGGCGCTGACTCCCGCCGAGCGGACGGCGCTCGCCGCACGTTTCGCCTTCCAGCGCACCGCGCTCCCCCGCCTGCCGGCGGCGCTGGCGGGACCGGCCGGGCAGTCCGGCTCGGTCTTCGGGACTGGCCATGCCGTGCGCCAGGTCAACCCCAGCGTCGCCAACATCCAGGGCTGGATCTCGAGCGTCGGCGCCGGCGTGGCGCTGCACGACCTGGACGGCGACGGCCTGGCCAACGACCTCTGCTGGGTCGATCCGCGGGTGGACCGCGTCCTGGTGGCCCCGGCACCGGGCACCGGCGACCGCTTCCCGCTGTTCACCCTGGACCCCGGGCCGCTGCCCTACGACCCGGCGACCATGGCGCCGATGGGCTGCCTGCCCGGCGACTTCAACGAGGACGGCCTCGCCGACCTGCTGGTCTACTACTGGGGACGCTCGCCGGTGCTGTTCTTGCGGCGGGCCGACGTGCCCACCCTCTCGGCCGCCGCCTTCGCGCCCGTCGAGCTGGTGCCGGGCGGCCCCGAGCCCTGGTACACCAACGCCCTGACCAGCGCCGACGTGGACGGCGACGGCCATCTCGACCTGATCGCCGGCAACTACTTCCCGGAGGCGTCGCACCTGCTGGACGCCCACGCCGCGGTCGGGGTCGAGATGCAGAAAACCATGTCGCACGCCCCCAACGGCGGCCGCCATCACCTGCTGCTGTGGCGGCGGGCGACCGCCGGGGCGCACCCGACCGCCGAGTTCGTCGACGTTCCCGACGCTTTCGATCCGCAGACCAACCATGCCTGGACGCTGGCGGTCGGCGCCGCCGACCTGGACGGCGACGGCCTGCCCGAGATCTATTTCGCCAACGACTTCGGCAACGACCGCCTGCTGCACAATCGCTCGACGCCGGGGCACCCGCGGCTGGTGCCCCTTTACGGCCAGCGCACCTTGACCACGCCCCAGTCGAAGGTGCTCGGGCACGACTCGTTCAAGGGCATGGGCGTCGATTTCGCCGACCTGAACGGCGACGGCCTGCTCGACATCTATGTCAGCAACATCGCCCAGGACTACGCGCTCGAGGAGAACCACTTCGTCTGGGTCAGCACCGGCCATCCGGAGCTCATGCGCCGCGGCATCGCGCCCTACGCCGACCGCAGCGAGCCGCTGGGCCTGGCGCGCAGCGCCTGGTCGTGGGACGCCCGGCTGGCCGACTTCGACAACGACGGGGTGCCCGAGGCGGTGCAAGCCTCGGGCTTCCTGCGCGGCCGGGTGGACCGCTGGCCGGAGCTGCAGGAGCTGGCGATGGGCAACGACGACCTGCTGCACAACCCCGGCTTCTGGCCGCACTTCCGGCCCGGCGACGACCTCTCGGGACACGTCCACGATCCGTTCTTCGTGCGCGCGGCGTCCGGCCGGTATTTCGACATCGCCTCCGAGATCGGGTTGGGCGACACCCAGATCAGCCGCGGTATCGCGGTCGGCGACATCGACGGCGACGGCCGCCTCGATTTCGTGGTGGCGAACCAGTGGGGCGACTCGTTCCTGTTCCACAACCTGAGCCCGGCCGTGGGCAGCTTCCTCGGCCTCGACCTGCGCCTGCCGGTGACCACCGGGCTGGACGGCCCCGGCGCCCGCCTCGGCCGGCCGGCGGTGGGCGCCGCCGCCACGGTCCACCTGCCCGACGGGCGGCGGTTGGTCGCCCAGGTGGACGGCGGCAGCGGCCACTCCGGCAAGCGCGCCCCGACCCTGCACTTCGGGCTCGGCCGGCTGGCCGCCGGCACGCCGCTGCGCGTCGAGGTGCGCTGGCGCGACGCCGGCGGCAGCTTGCGCGACCGCACCCTTTGGCTGGTGCCGGGCTGGCACCGGATCATGCTCGACGCCGCGGCGCCGCGGGCCGCGGCCTCCCTGGAACGGCCCTCGACCGGGAAAGCGAGCGGGCGATGACAGGCACCAAGGACCTGCGGCTGCCGGCACTGCGGCGCTTTGCCTTCGCCATCACGCTGCTCAACGTGCTTGGCCACACGGTGCTGGGCTTCGAGCAGTCGTGGGCGGCGCCGCTCGTGGGCATCGCCACCGCCTACGCCGCCGAGATCGGCCTCGAGCTCGTCGCCGCCTGGCAGCAGGCGCGCCGGCCGCGCTTCCTGGCCGGCGGCCTGACCCTGACCGGCGCGGTCGACTTCCTGCTGTCGGCCCACATCACGGGACTGGCGGTTTCGATGCTGCTCTATACCGGCGAGCGGCTGGCGCCGATCGCCTTCGCCGCGGCGGTGGCCATCGGCTCGAAGTACCTGTTCCGCGCGCCGGCGGCGGCGCCGGGAGGCGGCAGCCGTCATTTCCTCAACCCGTCGAACTTCGGCATCACGGTCACCCTGCTCGCCTTCTCCTACGTCGGCATCACCCAGCCCTACATGTTCACCGAGAAGCTCGACCCGACCGGGGCCTGGGTGCTGCCGGCGGTGCTGGTGTGCGCCGGCTCCTTCCTCAACGGCCGCTTCACCCACAAGCTGCCGCTCGTCGCCGGCTGGGTGGGCGGCTTCGTGCTGCAGGCGCTCGCGCGGTGGTGGCTGTTCGGCAACCTGCCGCTCGGCTCGCTGATGCCGCTGACCGGCGTCGCCCTGCTGCTGTTCACCTTCTACATGGTCACCGACCCGGCGACGACGCCGGTGCCGGCGGCCCGGCAGGTCGCCTTCGGCGCGGCGGTCGCGGCGGTCTACGGCGTGCTGCTGGCGTCGCACGTGGTGTTCACGCCTTTCTTCGCGCTGACCCTGGTGGCGATGGGACGCGGCGCGCTGCTGTGGGGAGCGAAGGCCCTGGCGTGGCGGCGGGCTCCGGCGGCGGCGGGTGCGGGCCCGCGGGTGATGGAGGCGGCGGCCGGCCGATGAGCGAAGGCATCGCCATCGTCGGCATGGGATGCCGCTACCCGGACGCACGGTCGCCGGCCGAGCTGTGGGAGAACGCGCTGGCGCGGCGACGGGCCTTCCGCGCGCTGCCCGCCGAGCGCCTGCGGCTCGACGACTATCGCGGCGCCGGTCCCGACGGCATCGGCCTGCAAGAGGCAGCGGTGCTCACCGGCTGGGAGTTCGACCGCCTGCGTTTCCGGGTGGCGGGCGCCACCTTCCGCGTCACCGACCTGACCCACTGGCTGGCCCTCGAGGTGGCCGCCGCGACGCTCGCCGACGCCGGCTTCGACGACGGCGCCGGGCTGCCGCGCGACGCGACCGGAGTGCTGGTCGGCAACAGCCTGACCGGGGAGTTCTCGCGCAGCCAGTTGCTGCGGATACGGTGGCCCTACGTGCGCCGGGTGCTGGCGGCCGAGCTGGCAGCCGAGGGCTGGGAGGAGGCGCGCACCGCGGCCTTCCTGGCCCGCATGGAGGAGAGCTACAAGGCCCCGTTCCCCGATCCTACCGAGGAGAGCCTGGCCGGCGGGCTGTCGAACACCATCGCCGGCCGCATCTGCAACCACTTCGACCTGCACGGCGGCGGCTACACCGTGGACGGCGCCTGCGCCTCGTCGCTGCTCGCCGTGGCCCAGGCCTGCACGGCGCTCGCCGCCGGCGACCTCGACGTGGCGCTCGCCGGCGGCGTCGACCTGAGCCTCGACCCCTTCGAGCTGGTGGGCTTCTCGCGCGCCGGCGCCCTGCTGACCGGAGACGGCGGCAAGGCCGGCGACCAGGGCGAGATGCGCGTCTTCGACCGGCGCTCCGCCGGCTTCCTGCCGGGCGAGGGCTGCGGCTTCGTCGCGCTGATGCGCGAGCGCCAGGCGATCGCCTGGGGCAAGCACATCCACGGCGTGATCCGCGGCTGGGGCATCTCCTCGGACGGCCACGGCGGCATCAGCCGGCCGGAGGCGGCGGGGCAGCGCCTGGCGCTCGCCCGCGCCTACCGGCGGGCGGGCTTCGACATCGCCACGGTGCCCTGCTTCGAGGGGCACGGCACCGGCACGACGGTGGGCGACGCCACCGAGCTTGCCGCCCTGGCCCAGGAGCTGCGCCAGGCGCGGGCGGCGGCGCCGTCTCTCGCCCTCGCGCCGCCGGCCGCCATCGGCTCGATCAAGGCCAACATCGGCCATACCAAGGCCGCCGCCGGCATCGCCGGCCTGCTGAAGGCGACCCTCGCGGTCGCCAACCAGCTGCTGCCGCCGGCCACCGGCTGCGAGGCGCCGCACGCCGAGCTCGACGGGGCCGCCCCGGTGCTGCGCGTGCTGGCGGCGGCCGAGCCCTGGCCTCCCGGCCGGCCGCTGCGCGCCGGGGTCAGCGCCATGGGCTTCGGCGGCGTCAACGCGCACGTCGTGGTGGAGGGCGCCGCGGCACCGTCGACGGCGACGTCGACGGCGACGGCGGCGGCGCGGCGGGCGGGGGGTCTGTCGGCGCGCGAGCGCAGCCTGGCGGCGCCGCCCCAGGACGTCGAGCTGGTGGCGCTGGCGGGAACCTCCGCGGCGGACCTCGCTTTCAGGGTGCGGCAGCTGGCCGACCTCGCGCCGCGCCTGTCGCGGGCCGAGCTCGGCGACGTGGCCGCCGCTCTCTACCGCCGGCTCGGCGCCGGGGCCGGCGGTGGCAAAGACGCTGGGACCGGCGGCAGCGAAGGCAATGAAAGCGGCGGCGGCAAAGACGCTGGGGCCGGCGGCTTCGCAGGCAACGGGACCGGCGCGGGCGAGCACTGGCGGGCGGCGATCGTGGCCGCGACGCCGCGGCAGCTGGCGGCCCGGGCCGCGGCGCTGCTCGGGTGGCTCGAGGGCGGCGCGACCCGCCGCCTCGACCCGCGGCAGGGGGTGTTCCTGGGCGTCACCGCGCCCGGCGAGGCGCCGCCCCAGGTCGGGCTGCTGTTCACCGGCCAGGGCTCGGTGGCCTACGCGGTGCCGGGCGGGGCCCTCGCCAGCCGCTTCGCGGAGATCTCCGGTCTGTACGAGCTGGCCGCGGAGCTGATGGAAGGCAGCGGCGCCGGAGACGCCAGGGCCGGTGCCGGTGACGCCCAGGCCGCGGCACCCGGCTCGCCTGACGCCGGCCTGGACACCGCGGTGGCGCAGCCGGCGATCGTGGCCCACAGCCTTGCCGGCCTGCGGCTGCTGGACCGGCTGGGAGTGCGCGGCAGCGTCGGCGTCGGGCACAGCCTGGGCGAGATCACGGCGCTGTGCTGGGCCGGTGCCTGCGGGGCCGCGGCCGGCCTGCGGCTGGCGGCGGCACGCGGCAGGGCGATGGCGGCCAAGGGCGAGCCGGGCGCCATGGCCAGCATCGCCGCGTCCGCTGAGGTGGTGACGGAGCTGCTCGCCGGCCTCGCCGGCAGCCATGCCATGGCGGGCGGCGGCGCGGCGATCGCCGCCTACAACGGCGCGGCGCGCACGGTCGTCACCGGCGCTCCCGCCGCCGTGGCGGCGGTGGTCGAGCGCGCCGCCGCGCGCGGCCTGGCGGTGAGCCGCCTCAAGGTGGCGCGCGCCTTCCACTCACCGCGGGTGGCGGCGGCGGCGGCCGATCTCGAGACCGCCCTGGCGGCGGTCGCCTGGGCGCCGCTGTGCCGGCCGGTGGCCTCGACCGTCACCGGCGCGCTTCTGGCGCCGGACGCCGACCCGCACGCCCTGCTGCTCGAGCAGATCACCGCGCCGGTGCGCTTCGCCGGCGCGCTGGCCGCCGCGGGCCCGCTCGCCCGGTTGTGGATCGAGGTCGGGCCGGGCCGCGTCCTCGCCGAGCTGGCGGGAGAGGCGCTGGGCGAGCCGGTCCTGGCCCTCGACGCCGGCAGCCCCTCGCTGGAAGGGCCGTGGGCCGTGGCGGCAGCGCTGTTTGCCGCCGGCGTGCCGCTCGACCTGGGCGCCCTGTTCGCTGACCGCTTCAACCGGCCGTTCGATCTCGATCGCCCCTTGAGCTTCCTCGCCAACCCCTGCGAGAGCGCGCCGCTGCCACCGCCGGACCACGGCGACGCCGGAGAGCGGAGCGCCCGCATGCTCGCCGGGCGGCACGGGAGCGGCGACGGCCTTGCCGAGAGCGGCCAGGGAGGCGATCGGCCGGCAGCAGGCCAGCAAACCAGCGGCGGCACCCGGGCGGTGGCGGACCACGGCAGCGCCGCGGCGGCTTCGCCGGCGAGCCCGGTCGAGCTGCTGCGCGGCCTGGTGGCGGCGCGCGCCGAGCTGCCGCTGGCCGCGGTGCAGGAGCACAGCCGGCTGCTCTCGGATCTGCACCTGAACTCGATCACCGTCAGCCAGCTGGTGGTCGAGGCCAGCCGCCAGCTGGGGCTCGGGCCTCCCGCCTCGCCCACCGACCATGCCCTCTCGACCGTCGCCGAGCTGGCGGCGGCGCTCGCCGAGCGCGCCAGCCTAGAGCTCGCCGGCGGCCCGCGGGACGGCGCGCGGCCTGACGGTGGCGGCGTTCAGGACGATACGGCCGGCGTCGCCGGCATCGACACCTGGGTGCGAGCCTTCACCGTCGAGCTGGTGGATCGCCCGCTGGCGCCGCGGCGGCAGCGGGCAGCCCCTGCGGCGGCCTCGCCTGAGACAGGCGCCGCACCCGCCTGGGAGCTCATCGCGCTGCCGGGCGATGCGCTGGCGGCGGCCATCGGGGAGGCGCTCGGGGCGGCTGGCCAAGGCCCCGGGGGCTCCAGGGGCTCCCGGGGCTCCCGGGAACCCCCATCGGGCAAGGAGCGGGAGGGTCCTGCCGCGGACGCCGCCGCGGCGCCCGGGGTGCTCCTCTGCCTTCCGGCCGAGCTCGACGAGCGGCAGCCCGGCCATTGCGAGCTGTTCGTGACCGCGGCGCGCGCCGCCGTCGGTCGCGGCTCCGATGGTCGCCAGTCGCGACACTCGTTGCTCGTCGGAGCCGCGGCCGCTCCGGCCGGCGGCCGTTTCGTGGTGGTCCAGCGCGGCGGCGGCGGCGGCGGCTTCGCGCGCAGCCTGCATCTCGAGCTGCCGGCGGTCACCACCTGGGTGATCGACGTGCCCGCCGGCGCCGATCCGGCGGCCGCCGCCGCGTGGGTGGCGGCCGAGGTCGACGGCGGCGGCACGGGCCGCGATGCAGGCCGCCGCTACGTCGAAGCCCACTACGACGCCGGCGGCGGGCGCCGGGTGCCGGTGCTCCGGCCCATGGCCCCGCTGGCTCGGACAGCGCCCGCGGTGCCAAACGTGCCTGGGGTGCTCGGGATGGCAGCGATGCCGGCGGCATCCGGCGCGGGCGGCAGTCCCGCGGCCCTGGGTCCCGACGACGTGCTGCTGGTGAGCGGCGGCGGCAAGGGGATCGGCGCCGAGTGCGCGCTGGCGGTCGCCCGCGGCTCCGGCGCCCGGCTGGCGATCCTTGGCCGCTCCGACCCGGGCGCGGATCCCGAGCTGGCAGCCAACCTCGAGCGCATGGCCGCGATGGGCATCCCGCCTCTGTACCTGCGCGCCGACGTCGGCGACGCGGCCGCGGTCGTGGCGGCGGTCGCCCGCGTCACCGAGGAGCTGGGGCCGGTGACCGTGCTGCTGCACGCCGCCGGCGTCAACGCGCCGCGCCGCCTGGGCGCCGTCGACGACCGCGGCCTGCGGGAGACGCTGGCTCCCAAGGTGGCAGGCGCCCGGAACCTGCTTGCCGCGCTTGCCGCCCACCGGCCGGAGCGCCTGCGGCTGGTGGTCGGCTTCGGCTCGATCATCGCCCGCACCGGCCTGCCCGGCGAGGCCGAGTACGCGCTTGCCAACGAATGGCTGGCACTGCTTCTGGCGCGCCACGCGGCGCGGCATCCAGCCTGCCGCTGCCTGGTCGCGGACTGGTCGGTCTGGTCCGGCACCGGCATGGGCGAGCGCCTCGGCACGCTCGAGGCGCTCGTCCGGCAGGGCATCACGCCCATCCCTGCCGATGCCGGCACCGCGGAGCTGCTGCGCCTGCTCGCCGATCCTGCCGTCCGCGGCGAGGTCGTGGTGACCGGCCGCTTCGGCAATCCCGAGACCTTGGAGATCGAGCGGCCCGACCTGCCGCTGCTGCGTTTCCTCGAGCGGTCGCGGGTGTACTACCCGGGCATCGAGCTGGTGGTGGACGTCGAGGTGTCGGCCGACAGCGATCCCTACCTGTCGGACCACGTCTTCCGCGGCGAGCCGCTGTTCGCGGCGGTGGTCGGTCTCGAGGCGATGGCCCAGGCCGCCGCCGCGGTGAGCGGCGCGGCGCGGCCGCCGGTTTTCGAGCGGGTCGAGCTGCGGCGGCCGGTGGCGGTCGCGCCCGGCCGCTCCACCACGCTGCGCCTGGCCGCCCTGGTGCGCGCTCCCGGCGTGGTCGAGGTGGCGCTGCGCGACCGCGCCACCGGCTTCGCCGCCGACCACTTCCGTGCCGTCTGCCGTTTCCCGGCCAGCGAAGAGCCGGCGAGCGCGGGCGGCAGTGCGCCGTCGCCGGACCCATTGCCGGCCGCCGGCGCACGCCTGGCGATCGATCCGTCGCACGACCTCTACGGCGGCATCCTGTTCCAGGCCGGACGCTTCCGCCGCATCGGCGGCTACCGCCGGCTGCGCGCCACCGACTGCCTCGCCGAGATCGTCCCTGACGGCAAGGTGAGCTGGTTCGGCCGCTACCTGCCGCCGGCGTTGCTGCTCGGCGATCCCGCGGCGCGCGACGCCGCGATCCATGGCATCCAGGCCTGCATCCCCCACGCGCAGCTGCTGCCGATCGGCGTCGAGCGCATCGTCGCCGGACGCCTCGCCGTGGACGAGCCGCTGCTGCTCGCCGCGCGCGAGCGCAGCCGCGACGGCGACACCTTCGTCTACGACCTCGACATCCTGGCCGCCGACGGCAGCCTGCGCGAGCGCTGGGAGGGCCTGCGCCTGCGCGCCGTGGACCGCACCCGCCTGCCGGCCGCCTGGAGCGCGCCGCTGCTGACGCCGTATCTCGAACGCCGGCTGCAGGAGCTGTTCCCCGCTGCCCACCTGCGCATCGCGCTGGAAGCCCCTGCCGCACCCGCCGCCGAGCCCGGGCCGGACGCCGGCCAGGGCCATCCCGCGCGGCCGGACAGCGCCGCGGTCATCGAGGGGCTCGTCAACTCCGGATCGGCGACCCTGCCGCTGCGTCTCCACCACCGCCCCGACGGCCGGCCCGAGGTTGCGGGCGGCCCCCGGGTTTCGGCCTCCCATGCCGGCGGATTGGTGCTGGCCGTCGCGGGCGGCGGGAACGACGACGGCGACGGCTGCGGCGGGGGCCTCGGCTGCGATCTCGAGGCGATCGTCGAGAAACCGGCCGGCACCTGGCGCGATCTGCTCGGCGCCGAGCGCTACGCCCTGGCCGAGCTCATCGCCAGCCAACCCGGCGAGCGGCCCGACGCCGCCGCGACGCGGGTCTGGACTGCCGCCGAGTCCCTGCACAAGGCCGGCTCGCCCGCCGGCGCCCCGCTGCTGCTCGAGGCCGTTCTCGACGACGGTTGGCTGCTGTTGCGGTCCGGCAGCCTGCGGGTCGCCAGCTTCGCCGCCACCGTGCGCGAGCTCGGCGGTCCCTGCGCCGTCGCCTTCGCAACCCCCGACGTCCAGCCCGCGCCCGCGCCAGGCGTCATTTCCTAGTCTAGCTTGGGCTCTGCACCACCGGACGGCCGCCGGGCGATCCCGACAGCGACGGCGACGGTGCAACTCCCCCGGCGAGCCGCAGCAGCTCCGGTAGCAAGGCGAGCGTGGTGGCGTAGGACGCCACGATGGCGAGCGCCAGCAGCAGGCCGAGGCTCTGGTTGGGCTTGATGGCCGAGAGCGTCAACACGGCGATCCCCAAGGCCAGCACCACGGCGTTCCAGCGCAGGCCGCGGCCGACGGTGCCGAGCGTCGCCCCGACCGCCGCCGCGTGGTCGAGACCCGCCCGCCGCTCGCGCCGGTAGGCATAGGCGTACTGCACCGCGAAATCGACCCCGGCGCCGAGATTGAGGGCCGCGAACATGCTGGTCGCGATGCCCAACGGCACGCCGCCGTAGCCCAGGCCGCCAAACAGCAGCAGGGTGGCGGCGAGCGCCGGCGCCATCACCGCCGCCGTCCAGCGCAGGCTGCGCAGAGCGGCGAGCAGCATCGCCGCGATCAGCGCCGCCGTCCAGCCGATCGAGCGCAGCTGGTTGCCGACGATCGCCGAAACCACCGCCAGCGCCTCCGGCACCTCGCCCGAGGAGTGCAGCTCGACCGCCCCGCCGGGCGCCAGGCGAGTCAGCCGCGGCAGCTCGGCGGCAAAGGCCGCGGCGAGCTCGCGGGCCTTGCCGTAGTCGGCGTTGCGCACCAGCAGGCGGGCGCGCATCCGGTCGCCGTCGAGCGTCAGCAGGTCCCGCAGGTACAAACGCAGTCTGAGGATCTCGACCAGCATCCCCACCCGCTTCATGTCTGGCGGCGCCAGCGCCGAGAGCGGGCGCGGCAGGCCGAGCGCCCTGGCGCCTGCCGTGAACGCCGGCAGCAGGCTCACCATGCCGCCGACGTGCGCCGCCCGGTCTGCCCAGCGTTGCAGCTCCTCGAGCATGGCCGCGGCCGGCGGCGTCCAGAAGAAGCCCTTGCCGCCCGAGCCGACCACGTCGAAGCGGTAGCTGCCCCACAGCTCGGCGTCGAACCGGTGTGCGGCGGTCACCAGCGGCGAGCGGGGGTCGAAGTTGTCGATCCAGGAATCCTCGACGCGCAGCCGCGACAGACCCGGCACGGCGGCCGCGAGCAGAGCGCCGACGGCCAGCGCCACCACCCGCGGCCGGCGTGCGGTCAGCCGTTCGTAGGCGAGCATGCCGTTACCCCGCCGCTCCGCGACTCCCGCCGGCCCCGCAACCCCCGCCCGCCCCGCGGGCCCCGCTGGACGACGCCGCCGCTCGATCCATCCGGCCGGCAGCGCCGCGATCAGCGCCGGCGCCAGGGTGAAGGTGAACAGCATCCCCAGCAGCAGGCCGATGCCGGTGAACAGGCCGAGGTGCCGCAGCGGCGCCATCGCCGTCCCCAGGAAGGAGAAGAAGCCGGCGGCGGTGGCGAGCGAGATCAGCACCAGCGGCGTCGCCAGGTCGGCGAATGCCCGCTCCGCCGCCAGCCGCACCCGCTCTCGACCCGGCGGCGCGCCGCCAAGGTGGTCCCGAACCCGCTCGAGAAGGTAGATCTCGTCGGTCATCGCCATCGCCATCAGCAGGACCGGCAGCACCGTGGTCACCAGGGTGATCGGCACCCCGGCCCAGCCCATGAGGCCGAGCGTCCAGACCAGCGTTGCCGTCACCTGGGCGAGCGGGATGATGACGCCGCCCGGGGTGCGCAGCGTCAGCGCCAGCAGCAGGGCCACCGCCGCCGCCATGATCGGGACCAGGCGGGCGAGGTCGCGCACCACCGCCTCGCCGAGGTCGGCCTCGGCGGCCACCGGCCCGGTCAGGCGCAGCAGGAAGGGCGAGCCGGCGCGAGTGGCGAGGAAGCGCCGCAGGTCGGCGAGCAGCTCGCCGCGGGTGACGCGATCGCCGACCGGCAGATAGAACGCCGCCGCCGTGCCGCTGGCGGACAGGAACAGCCCGCCGGTCACCGGCAGGCGCCGCATGCGGGCGAGCACGTCGGCGAGGCCGGCCTCGCCGCTGCGCCATTCCTCGAAGAACGTCCGGATTTGCAGCGGCACGACGTTCGCCGGCGGGTCGATCAGCGTCACCACCGAGCGCACGCCGGCGATCTCGACGCCCGGGAACCGCGCCAGGCCGTGGTGCAGGCGCAGCAGGAAGCGGCAGCCGGCGGGCGAGTCGAGGCGCGGGCCGCCGGGGCGCGCGGTGACCAGGAGCACGATCTGGTCGACCTCGTGGAAGGTCCGGCGGTCGGCGGCCGTGCGCTCGACCGCGGGGTCGCCCTGGGGATAGATGGCGGCGCCGTCGGTGCGCAGCTCGAGCCGGAAGAGCCCGCGCGCCACGGCCGCCGTGGCGACGCCGAGGAGGGCCAGCACCAGCAGTGGCCGGGCGAGCGCGGCGCGGGCGAGGAGCAGCATGCGGGAGGGCCGGGGAGCGGGGTCCGGGGGGAGAGATCGGGAGGCCCGAGCGCCCGCCGGGGAGCGCGCACCTGCTTACTAGACGAGGATCTCCGGGCCGGCGTAGGGCCGCAGCGCCTCGCGCAACGCGCCCGGGATGGGGGTCGCAACCATCTGGCCGCCGGCCCCCGGGTCGCGGCGCATGCAGGCGACCTGCTGCTCGCCCCGAGCCACCAGCTCCTCGCCTGCCGGCGTGCGGCGCCAGTACTCGAAGCTCAGGCTGATGCGGTTCTGCGCCATGCCGGCCAGGCGCATGCGCACCAGCACCTCATCAAAAGCCGCGAGCTCGGCCAGGTAGTCGCAGGAGCACCGCACCGTCGCCAGCGCCAGGTCGCCGCCGAGCTGCCGCAGCACCTCCGGCGCGTGCTCGAGCAGGAACATCTCCCGGCAGCGGCCCTGCCACCGCAGATGGTTCACGTAGTAGACGTTGCCTACTAGGTTCGTTTCCTCGAAACCCACCAGGTGGCGGTATTCGAAATATCTCAAGGTCGTGCTCCCGGCGGCGCTGTCGTCCGGCGCTGTCGTTCCGGCCCCACCCTATCGCGGCGGCCCGGCGCGCCGCCGCGTCCCGCCGCGGCGCTGCCGCTGCCGGGCCTGGCCGACCCCGCCCGGCTGGCCAGAATCGCCGTACTGACCGGTGCCGGCGGCGCCAGCGCCCCGGTGCCGCAGCACCTTCAGCTGGCGGAAGATCACCGAGTTGACCTCGCCCCCCACCAGGATGGCGAGGGCGGTGAGGTAGAACCAGAGCATCAGCACGATCACCCCGCCCAGCGAGCCGTAGGTGGTGGCGATGCCGTTTTCGGGCTCGTAGAGATAGAACCGGAAGCCGAACGAGGCCGCCAGGAACAGGACCACCGCGATCACCGCGCCGGGCGTCCCCCAGCGGCGGCCGGCGCCGCGGCCGGTGTCGGGGGCGAAGTTGTAGACCGCATCGAAGGAGAGCAGCAGGAACGCCGAAACCAGCAGCCAGCGCAGCGCGTGCCAGAAGACGATGAAGGCCGGCCCGATCCCCAGCGCCGCGGCCAGCGCCACGCCGATCTGGTGGCCATAGAAGATGATGGTGAGGGCGCAGATGACCAGCGCCGCGAAGCCGATGGTGAGCATGATCGCCACCAGCCGCCGCCGCCACCACGGCCGCGACTCCTCGACCCCAAAGGCGGAATTGAGCGTCCTGGCCACCGCCAGCATGCCGGCCGACGCCACCCACAGCGCCGCCAGCAGCGACAGCGAGAGCCGGGCGCCGCCCCGGCCGGCGATGACCTGGTCCAAGGTGTTGCGCAGCAGCGCGGTGACGTCCGAGCTGGGCGACAGCGGTTCCAGGAGGTGGAAGAACAGGCGGCGCAGCCGCGAGTCGGGGTCGCCCGCCAGGTAGCCGAGCAGGGAGGTGAGGAAGAGCAGCAGCGGGAACACCGAGAACAGGAAGTAATAGGCGAGCTCGGCGCAGCGGCCGGGCACCTGGTCGATCCAGATCTCCCGCCACACCCTCATCAGCAGCTGCCACCAGGTCAGACCGCCGCGGCGCCACATCGACCTCATGGCCGGATGATACAGTTTCGGCCCATGAGCCGAGGCCAGGAGACCGCGCCGGAGCAACCGGACGGGCCGGCCCGGCGGACGCCGGCGGACCCGGCGTCCCGCATCGCCGAGCTGCGCCGCGAGATCCGGCACCACGACTACCTCTACTACGTCCGCGACGCTCCCCAGGTCTCGGACGAGCAGTACGACCGCCTGTTCCGCGAGCTGGCGGCGCTCGAGGAGGCGTTCCCCGACCTGCGCGCTCCGGACTCCCCCACCCAGCGGGTGGCCGGCCAGCCGCTGGACAGCTTCCCGACCGTCGAGCACGCGGCGCCGATGCTGTCTCTCGACTCCGACCAGGACCCGGCGGCGCTGCGCCGCTTCGACGAGCGCCTGCGCAAGACGCTCGCCGAGCACCGACCCGAGACGGCGGTCCGCTACGTGCTCGAGCCCAAGCTCGACGGCGCCTCGCTCGAGCTGGTGTACGAAGCCGGGGTGCTGACCCGCGCCGCCACCCGCGGCGACGGCCGCCGCGGCGAGGGGGTCACCCAGAACGTGCGCACCATCCCGGCGGTGCCGCTGCGGCTGCGCGAGGGCAGGTCCGGCCTGCCGGCCTTCGTCGCCGTGCGCGGCGAGGTGATCATGCGCGCCGACGGCTTCGACAAGCTCAACGAATCGCTGCTGGCCGCCGGCAAGGAGCCGTTCGCCAGCCCGCGCAACGCCGCCGCCGGGGCGCTGCGCCAGCTCGACCCGCAGATCACCGCCGCGCGGCCGCTCGATCTCTACGCCTACGACGTCCTTTCCTGGGGAGACCAGGCGCCGCCGGTCGCCAGCCAGTGGGAGGTCCTGGCGGCGCTCGCCGATTGGGGGCTGCGCGTCAACGGCCTGGCGCGCCGGGCCGAGAGCCTCGACGAGATCTTCGCCTACCACGCCGATCTCGAGGCGAAGCGCGACGACCTGGGCTACGAGATCGACGGCGTGGTGATCAAGCTCGACGACCTGGCGGCCCGCGAGGCGGCGGGCTGGACGTCGCGCCACCCGCGCTGGGCGTTCGCCTTCAAGTTCCCGCCGCGCAAGGAGGTGACGCGTATCCTGTCGATCCTGCCCTCGGTCGGCCGCACCGGCGTGGTCACCCCGGTGGCGCTGATGCTGCCGGTCGAGATCGGCGGCGTCACCGTGGCGCGCGCCACCCTGCACAACCGCGAGGAGGTGGCGCGCAAGGACGTGCGCGAGGGCGACCGCGTGCGGGTGCAGCGCGCCGGCGACGTCATCCCGCAGGTGGTCGAGCGCCTGGATGAGCCCGACCGGGAACGCGCCCCCGAGTGGCGCATGCCCGCGGTCTGCCCTTCCTGCGGCACGCCGCTCGTCGAGAGGGGACCGTTCACCGTCTGCCCCAACGCCTTCCAGTGCTCGGCGCAGCTGACCGGGCGCATCGTCCACTTCGCCTCGCGCGGGGCGCTGGACATCGAGGGCCTGGGCGACGAGACCGCCAAGCTGCTGGTCGCCGAGGGACTGGTGCGGCAGCTGCCCGACCTCTTCGATCTGCGGGCGGAGCAGCTGCTTGGCCTGACGGGCTTTGCCGAGAAGTCGTCGCAGAAGCTGGTCGAGGCGCTGGGGCGCGCCGCGCACGTCGAGCTGGCGCGGTTCCTGTACGGCCTGGGCATCCCGGAGGTCGGGGCGGCGGTCGCCCGCGACCTCGCCCGGCACTTCGGCGGCTTCGCGGCGCTGCGCAACGCGGGCGCCGAGGCGCTGCAGGAGGTGCGGGGCGTCGGGCCGCGCATGTCGGAGCAGATCGTCGCCTTCTTCGGCGACCCGCAGAACGCCGCCATCCTCGACGCGCTGCTGGGGCGGGTGCGGCTGATCGAGGCGCCGCCGATGCCCGCGATGCCCGCCGCGGCGGCGGGAGCGGCGGGCGCGGCGGGCGCGGCCGCCGGCGGCGCGGGTGGTGGGGCCGCGGCGCCGGCCGGGTCCGGCGGCGGGACGGCCGGAGCGGACGCGGCGGGCGCGGGAGCCGGCCAGCCCCTGGCCGGCAAGAAGCTCGTCTTCACCGGGGCGCTCGAACGCCTGCCGCGGCACGAGGCCCAGGCGCTGGTCGAGGCGCTCGGCGCCCGCGTCACCGGCTCGGTGAGCAAGGCGACGGACTACGTGGTGGTGGGGGCCGAGGCTGGATCGAAGGCAGACAACGCCAAGCGCCTGGGGGTCCCGATCCTCGACGAGGCGGCCTTCCTCGAGCTGCTGCGCGAGCATGGGGCGACCCTGCCCGAGGCCGGCGCGGCCGGCGCGGCCGCGGCGACCGGAGAGGCCGGGTAGACCTCCGCACCACCGCCCGCCCTCCTAGCCGAATCGCCCGCAAAGTTGTAAGTTTGCGCCCAACGATCCACACAGACTTCGGAGGCCAGCGTATGAGCCGTCCCACGAGGCGTCCCGTCAAGAAACTGACGTGCATCCTGATCGCGTCGGCACTGGCGGCCGGCGTCGCCGCCAGCCTGCTCGCCCAGGCCGATTCGGCGAGCATCGCCGTCGGCGTCGTGCTGCCCATCAGCGGACGGGAGGCGAAGCCGGGCCAGTATCAGCGTGAGGGCGTCGAGCTGGCCATCCACGAGATCAACCAGGCCGGCGGCATCTTCGTCAAGAAGCTCGGCAAGAAGGTGCCGGTGCGGGAGGTCTTCTACGACGACGGTTCCGACCAGGCGAAGTCCTCCGGCCTGGTCGAGCGCGCCATGACCGCCGACGGCGTCATCGCCGTGCTCGGCGGCTACTCGACAGCGCTGGGAGAGGCCGAGTCGGTGATGCCCGATCGGTACCAGACCCCCTGGATCACTACCGGCGCGGCGGCCTCGACCATCTTCAGCCGCGGTTATCAGTGGATTTTCGGCACCCTGAGCCCGACCGACCTCCTGGGCTTCACGACAGCGGAGTTCCTGGGCGGACTGGTGGACCGCGGCAAGCTCCACAAGGGGCTGAAGCTGGCCCTGGCGCTCGAGAACACCGATCACGGCGTCGATTACGAAAAAGGCATCGAGAAGTGGAACCATGCGCACCCCGGCTACTTCACCGTGGTGTTCAGCGAGAAATTCGACCTCGGCTCGCCGGACTTCTCGGGATTGTTGCAGAAGGTCAAGACCGCGCACGCCGACATTTTCCTCGCCGACGCACACCTGCAGGATTACATCACCATGCACCGGCAGTACGTGCAGACCGGCATGTACCACCAGATGATCAGCTACGGCGCGCGCGGACCGGAGGCAGACGCCCGCAAGGCGCTGGGCGACGCCACCAACTACATCTTCGCCGGCATCTGGTGGTCCGACAAGCTGCCCTACCCGCAGGTCAAGCAATTCGTGACGCGTTACAAGGCATTCACTGGTCATGCTCCCGACTCCTGGTACCCTGCCACCGCCTACGATGCGATGCGGGCCCTGGCGGTGGCCATCGAGCGCGCCGGCAGCCTCGACAAGACCGCCATCCGCGACCAGCTGCGCACCGTCGAGCTCAAGGACTCGCTGCTGCCGGGGCAGGTGTTGCGCTTCGGCAAGAACGGCCAGATCAGCACCGCCTTCGTGATCGTCCAGAACCAGCCCGGCAACAGGGTCGAGATCGTCTTCCCCAAGGACGCGGCGACCGGCGATGCGATCGCGCCCTCGCCGAAGCCGCATTAGGGTGCGGGCGGTGGTGGGGGCCTGTGCGGGCCGTGGCTTGCGGGTCCGCGGCATGCTGGGGACGCCATGAGCGGCGTCGACTTCCTCAACCTGCTGATCGCGGCGCTGCTCCTGGCCGGCGTCTATGCCGCGATGTCGGTCGGCATGACGATCATCTACGGCGTGATGAAGATCGTGAACCTGGCCCATGCCGGGGTCCTGATGCTCGGGGCGTATTTCGTCTACGAGCTGTACGACCGTTGGGCGATCGATCCGCTGCTGGGGGTGGTGCTCGCCTTTCCGGTCTTCTTTCTCTTCGGCATCGGCCTCCATCGCGCGCTGATCCGCCGCCTGCCGCCCTCCGATCAGCCGACGCTGGCTTCGCTTTTGCTGCTTTTCGGTCTGTGGCTGGTGCTGCAGAACCTCGGCTATCTCATCTGGGGGAACGCCGACCGGGCGATCCTGACGCCGCGCACCCTGTCCGTGCTGCACCTTGGTCCGATCACCCTGCCGGCGGTGAGGCTCGTGGTCTTCGGGGGCGCCGTTGCCGCGCTGGCGGCGCTCGAGCTGATCCTGCACCGGACCTGGTTCGGCCGGGCGGTGCGGGCGCTGATGCAGAACCGCGACGCCGGCCGGCTCGCCGGCGTCGACGTCGAGGGCACCGCGCGGGTGGCGTTCGGCATGGGGATCGCGTTCGCCGGGGCCGCCGGCGGCATGCTGGCCATGCTCTACTCGTTCAGCCCGGACTTCGGCAGCCCGTTCCTGCTGCGCGCCTTCGTCATCATCGTGCTCGGCGGCCTGGAGTCGTTCGCGGGCGTCGCCGCCGGTGCCCTGATCCTGGCGCTGCTCGAGACCTTCAGCATCCAGGTCCTGCCGGCGGGCTACCAGCCGGCGATCGCCTTCTCTCTGCTGGTCGTCGCCCTGGCGGTGCTGCCCGAGGGCCTCGCCGGGCTCTGGAACCGGCGGCGCCGCTTCACATGACGTCGGCGGAGGCAGGCGGCAAGGCGGCGAAAGCGGCGCCGTTCGCCGCCGTGCTGCTCGGCGTGGCGCTTGCGGCGGTGCCGCTGTTCGGGCCCGGCCCCAACGCCATCCGGCTGCTGTTCGTCACCCTGGTGTGGGTGACGGCGAGCGTCGCCTGGAACATCCTGGGGGGCTTCGGCGGCCAGGTGTCTTTCGGCTTCGCGGTCTTCTACGGCCTCGGCGCCTATGCCGGGGCGATGGGGCTCAACGCGGGCCTGGACCCCTTCTCGTCGTGCCTGCTCGGCGCCGCCGTCGCGGTCGTGGCGTCGCTGGCGATCGGGCTGCCCACCTTCCGCCTCAAGGGGCCCTATTTCGCGATCGCCACCATCGGCGTCAGCGAAGCGGTGCGAGTGGTCATGACCAACCTGCAGACGACCGGCGGCGCCAGCGGCTACAGGGTGATGGAGCACGGGGCCTTCCATCAGCTGCAGCACTTCTACAGCGCTCTGGCGCTGGCCGCCGCGGCCGTGGCCGTCTCGGTCGCGGTGCGGCGCTCGCGCCTGGGGCTGGCCCTGGTCGCCGTCCGCGAGGACGAGGAGGGCGCCGCCGATCTCGGGGTCAACCCCTTGCGGACCAAGTTGCTGGCGCACGCCGTCGCCGCCGCCCTGACCGGCGCAGCGGGCGGGGTCCATGCCCGCTACGCCGCCTACGTCAATCCCCAGGGCGAGTTCGCCTTTGCCATCAGCGTCGCCATCCTGTTGATGCCGATCATCGGCGGCGTCGGGACCCTCTGGGGACCGGTGGTCGGCGCCGGCGTCTACGGCCTGGTGCACGAGGAGATCATCGCCGCCTTCCCGCAGCTGCACCTGCTGATCTACGGTTCGTTGCTGATCCTGATCGTCCTCTTCGAGCCGGCGGGGATCGTCGGGCTGGCCTCGAGGTTGGTCCATGCCGTGAAGAGCCGCCGCCGCGGGAGGGTCGATGCCGCCGCTCCTTAGGGTCGAGCATCTGACCCGGACCTTCGCCGGCCTCGCGGCGCTGCACGGCGTGAGCTTCGAGCTCGAGGCCGGCGGCATCTACGGCTTGATCGGTCCCAACGGCGCCGGCAAGACGACCCTGCTGGCGATCCTGGCAGGCGCCCTGCGGCCCACCGCCGGGAGGATCGTCTTCGAGGAGCGCGACGTGACCGGCGAGCCGGCCTACGCCGCGGTCCGCGCCGGCATCGTGCGGACCCACCAGGTGCCGCGCCCCTTCCGCACCCTCTCGGTCCTCGACAACGTCGAGGTGGGGATTCGCTTCGGGCGCGCGCGAGCGGCGGGCCGAGGAGCGGCTGGCAGCGCGGCGGCGCCCGGCGCGGCGGCTGGCGGCGCGGCGGTGGGCGGTGCCATGCAGGTGCTCGAGCGGGTCGGCCTGGCGCAGCGGGCGAGGGCGGCGGCGGGCACGCTCTCGGTGGGCGACCAGAAGCGGCTCGAGGTGGCGCGCGCCCTTGCCGCGCGGCCCAGCCTGCTGCTGTGCGACGAGATCTGCAGCGGCTTGACCGCGGCCGAGGCCGAGTCCCTGCTGCGCCTGCTGCGCGAGATCAGGGCGGCCGGCACCACCATCCTCTACGTCGAGCACGACCTCAAGGCGATCATGGCCATCTGCGACCGGGTCATCGTGATGGACCACGGCCAGAAGCTCGCCGAGGGTCCGCCGGCGGCGGTGCAGAGAGATCCCGCCGTCATCGAGGCCTACATCGGCGGCGAGAGCGCCCAGGGCGGCGCGGCGGCGCCGGCCGGGGCGGCAGGGACGGTGGAGGGCTGATGGCCGCCGAGGGGTGGCAGGATTCCGGAGCGAAGGCGGATGGCGGCGAGCGCCTGCTCCAGGCGACCGGCCTTCAGGTCGCCTACGGGGCCGTCCAGATCGTCTGGGGTGTCGATCTGTCGGTGGATCGCGGCCAGGTGGTCGCCGTCATCGGCCCCAACGGCGCCGGCAAGACGACGACGCTGCGGGCTCTTGCCGGCCTTCTACCTGCTCATCGGGGAACAATCATCTTCGGCGGCCAGGACGTGACCGCCGAGCCGGCGCACGTCCGGGTGCGCCGCCACCTGTGCCTCGTTCCCGAGGGCCGCCAGCTCTGGCCGAGGATGACGGTCGAGGAGAACCTCCTGATGGGGGCTTATCCCAAGCCAATGCGGCCGCAGGCCAGGCAGCAGCTCGCCCACGTCTACGATCTCTTTCCGCGTCTGTTGGAGCGCCGCCACCAGCCCTGCGGCACTCTCTCCGGAGGCGAGCAGCAGATGTGCGCCATCGGCAGGGGCCTGATGGCCCAGCCCCTGCTTCTCCTATTGGACGAGCCGTCCCTGGGTCTGGCGCCCATCCTGGTAGAGCAGGTCTTCCATCTGATCAGCCGCATCGCCGCCGAAGGAGTCACGATTCTCCTCGCCGCCCAGAACGCCAACCAGGCCCTACAGATCGCCAATCACGCCTACGTGATGGAAGCCGGCCGAATAGCCCTCGCGGGCCCCAGCGCCGAGCTGCGAGCCAGCGACCACGTCCGCCGCGCCTACCTGGGCGTCGGCGAGTGATTCGTAATCAGCAGGTCATCGGTTCAATCCCGATCGTCGGCTCCAATAGAATCAATGCTTTATGAGATCGCGGTCAAACTCGCCAGGTGCGTGGGGAAGCATAAGAGAAGCAGGCGAAGGGAATGCGCAGCGCACGTTGTCGAACGGCAGCGCGCGGGGCTGGTACTGCGAACGAGCCTTCCTGCAGGCGAACGCGGCCGCAGTCTCGGCGCAGGCCAGCGGCGTCGCTGTTGCCGATCACCAGAATCCGTAGATTATATGTTGCTACACACAGCCTACGGATTCTGGTGAGCGGTAAGAGCCCAGAAAAGACTACCGGTGCTAAGCCAAGCATTGCGGTGCGAGCCTTATCTCTCCGGCTCTGGGTCCCATCTTTCACCGTCTAGAGGTTGAGTGAGCAGCCGCTGTCCCGGTCCACCAGACCCTCAGACGCAAGCATAGCGAGCAGCAGACCTAAACTCGTCCGATCTCAGCGATCAGGTCACGGGTTTGCTGCTGCTGCGCAGCGGTGTCGCCGAGGCTCTCGAACGCGAGCAGCGCGGATTTGGCATATTCGTGTGGCCCTCCCGCACTCTTCCGCCACTCGAGCAGGAAGGCGCGGTGCAAGCGCGCGCGACACACACGGGCTCAGGGTTTGGCCAGGGCGCGATCGCCGAAGACACGGCGCACCACAGGCCAGGGCGGCCCAGGGTTGCAGGACCCCTGACCGGCGAAGCGCCCGAGGGCTGTGTGTCGCGCGTGTCGCGCGCGCGCCTGAACGACAGCAAGCGGTCGCTTGGGCGGGCCCTGCCGCTGGCCGCCATCGCGGTACAGGCCCCCCCGTCTCGTCCTCGTCGTGCTGGGCGCCGATCGGATGCCGGTCCCGGCGCCCGCCGAGCGTGCTCTCCTCGTCCTCGCCGGCGTCGGCACCGCCCTGGTCCTCACCGGCGGCAATCTCTACCTCGCCCATACCGTTGCCCAGGTGAGGCCCTGGCGCCGCACCCTGGCCGCCGCCTGGGTGCTCGTGCTCGCCGCGTCCGGCGGCCTGGTGCTGCCGCTGATCGTGGCCGGCATCAGCGCCCGCAGCGTGCCGCAGGTGCTCGGCTCCGGCCGGCTCGATTGGACGTGGGCGCTGCTCGCCGCCCTCGCGCACGAGCTGACCGCTGCCAGGTACGTGCTCGCCAGCGCTGCCTGGGCGGCGCCGGGGCGGCCGGGGCGCTGCTCGCCGGGGCCGCGGCGCTGCCGGCTGGCGGCGAGGCCCCCTGCCGGCGGGTGTGGCAGGGACCGCTGCGCTGCCGCAGCCCGCAGCAGATCGGATTGCCTGCCGAGCGGGCTGCGGCCGCAGCTTCGTCTCGCAGCAAGCCGAGATCGCCCATCTCCGTCATTGCCCGCGCCAACGGCCCGGAGCCGGCAGCGGGCCTGCGATCTGACCGCCGACGCTGCAGGCTGGCTCCTGCGGTCGGAGCGGCACACGGCCGGCCGCCGCGCCGGCCGCGGCCGCGGTCCCGGGACGGCTGGACCCGGTGCCGGCTGCGGTGCCGGCAGGGGTGCCAGCACTGGAATCCGGCGCCCTGCGGACACTGCCAGCCGCCGCGTGCCGGCAGAGCGGCTCGTTGCCGGCTCGGGTTGGCCCTGCCAGCCGAAGGTGCCGAGGCCGCCGCGGGGACCGCGCCGGCCCCTCGAGATCGGGATTCGCAGGGTGCGGTGCTTCGGAGACCACGGACGGGGGTGTGCGGCAGGACGCCCTACCTGCTCCTTTCCTGAGCGGGCTGCTCCCCCCCCTCGCCGCACTCGGTGGGCACCACGCCGGGTGCCCGGGGGTCAAGGTCGGCGAAGCCGCCGAGCGCAGCGAGGGCAACCCTCGATGAGAAGGCCACCCGGTGTCAATGCGAGGGGCGCGCGGGGGAGGGCCCGTCGACGTTGATTAGGGCAAGGCCGGTCTCGGCCCCTCGTCGATCGCCGGAGGCGCCGCCGGTCGCATGGCCGCCTGGAAAGCTCGATGCCGGTCGCACCAGCACAGCCGGCGGCGTCAGCGTCGCGGCTCGACGTCGGCTCGCTGGTTCCTCCCTACCTGGAACCTGGAGTACCTGGTAAGGGCACGGCCGGTCCAGTCCTGCGATCGGTCGCCGGAAGTGCCGCCGGTCGGATGGCCGCCTGGAGAGTTCGACCGCCGATGACGCCCGCGCTGTCGACGGCCGCCGAGGGGGTGGCCGCTGGGATTCGCAGTTCCAATGAGAGCCGCTGGTCGGGGCGAGCGAGTCTGGTGACGCTTCCATTCGCACTCTACAAGAGCGCCCGCGATCCGGGGCTCCGTGAATGTGGCGATAGACGATGCAGAGATCCACTCGCAAGCTGCGCAAGCCAGCAAGAGAGCCCTGCAGGTGCCGACATCGGCGGCGTTGGCATGACAGTCGTGGCGGGGGTGGACGGCGGCAGCGTGCTCACCCTTGGTTCACAACTGTTGAAAGCCATGTGCCGGCCGGCAATCCAAGACTGTTCGCCTTCCTCCGTGGGCTAGTCTGCATGCTACAATCACATTGGCTCGCTCTGGAGATTGACTATGCGCGCACGCTTAAAGCATACATTGAATCCGGTTTTGGGGTGGCACTCCGTGAGATGGTCGAGGACCTCACAACAATCGTGCTCGGATCGGCCTGACACGTAGGTGGCGACGGCAGCGGCAGCGGTGGAGGCCAAGGTCGCGAGGGACCGAACGTTCCTCTCAGCTTCGACGGCGTCCGCGCGATCGCGCACGCCGGTCGCTGGCGGCTCGACGCCTGGGTAGCGCGGCCGGTGGACACCACGGAATTCCCGAGTTCGACGGCTGCGCATGACCGCTACCCTCGGCGGTCGAACAGCTGTCACACAACGTAGAGGAGGAGTGCGATGGGCAGCCCAGAACTCGCGCAATACGCAGACTTCTACGCCGATATGACCGACCGGTTCGCGCTGACCGACAATCTCTCGCTATGGCGGGACATCTCCGCGCGGCTGCATCAGCTCACCAGCGAGCCGGAGGACGTCACCTACCGGGACGTGACCGCGAATGGGGTGCCCGCCATCCTGGTGATGCCGGCCGACAGCTCGACGGAGCACATCCTCCTGCACAGCCACTCCGGCGGTTCGGTGACGGCCTTCCTGGCGATGGCCCCGGCCTGAACGGCCACGCAGGTAGGCCGGCGTCCCGGCGCCGGGACGCCGACCCACCTGTGTTGCCTCGGGCGTGATCCAGCCAACAAAAGTAAGGAGAACACGATGCGCGCGATCACGGTCAGGGAATACGGAGGCACTCCAGCGGTGGCAGAGATCCCGACGCCGGAGCCGGGACCGCGGCAGATCCTGATCAGGCTGCGGGCCGCGGGCATGAACCCCATGGACCTGCTCCTCGCCTCCGGCGCGTGGAAGCCGATGCCGGCGACGTTCCCGATGGTGCTCGGCGCCGATGGGGCGGGCGTGGTCGAAAAGCTTGGCGAAGGTACGTCGAGGTACTCCGTCGGCGACGATCTGTTCGGCCAGTTGCTGATCGCCCCGCTTGGCTCGGCGGGTACCTACGCCGAGTACGTGGCCGTTACCGAGGATGCGCCACTCGCACGAGTTCCAAATGGACTCGATGACGTTGTCGCGGCCGCGCTTCCGACGGCAGGCGGCGCCGGGCTCGCCCTTGTCGACCAGCTCGAGGTGCTCGCCGACAAGACAGTCCTGATCGTCGGTGCGGGCGGCGGCGTCGGCTCCTTCGCGACGCAGTTCGCCGCGAACGCCGGGGGAAACGTGATCGCGAACGTGCGCGCCGACGATGCCGAGCGGATGCGCGGATACGGCGCCAAGGAGACGATCGATCGCAGGGCGGTCGCGCTCCCCGCCGCGGTGCGACAAGCGCACCCGGACGGTGTCGATGTCCTCATCGACCTAGTGGACGCCGACGCCGCCGGCTTCGCCGCGCTCGCCTCGCTGGTGAGACCAGGTGGTACAGCGATGTCGACAAACTACGTCGCCGATGAAGAGGCCCTGCGCACGACCGGGGTTACCGGTATCAACTTCGCCTTGCAGGCGTCCAGCGAGCTCTTCGAGCGAGTGGCGCAAGCCGTCGCCGACGGACGCATCCTTGCCCCGCCAATCACTCGCATTTCCCTGGAAGAAGCGCTCGCTGCCCTGAACCCGGCGCAGGCCCGATCCGCCGGCGGCAAGACCGTGATCACGTTCTGAGCCTCGACCGGCCTCTCACGATCACCAGCCACCGAGTGACCCGTTTGCTGGGATCGACGGCGCCGCGGAATGCCTGAATCGAACGCTGCTACATCTCATCCGGCGGCGGCGGCCGCGGTCCCGGGACGGCTGGACCCGGTGCCGGCTGCGGTGCCGGCAGGGCGGCTCATTGCCGGCTCGGGCTGGGGGCCGGTGGCCAGCGGATGATCTCTCCACGGGGACAGAGTTAAGTTCCTGTCCGTTTTCGACGGCGACCAAGCAGGGCATACCTACTGGGTTCTGCGCGATCTCCGCGACCGCTCGCTGCTGCACATCAGCGACGAGGAGCTGTGCGCGCTCCAGACGTTTGCGCGCCGAATCCGCGGCGAACGCGCAGGCCTAAGCCCCCGGCCGCGGGGGAGGGAGCTCGTCGAGAAACATATAGAGGGCTGCAATTTTGCCGTCGTGGGCGACCACGAAATCGGTTCCGGCGTACTCGGGCGGTTTGCCTGGCGTGCCGGACACCCAACGGACCCGTCCCCCATCGCCGATCTCCTCGGGCGCAGAGATCGGTTGGTATCGGAAGTCGGGATGAGTAGCCTTGACCTTGCCGGCGATGCGGTCGATTTCATCGCGGCCGCGATGAGGGCCACTGTTCGGGTCGTAGAACACACCGTCTTCATGCCAGATCTCGTCGATCGCCTTCCGCCGGCGCACTGGATCGATCTCAGCAAACACGTCACTAAGGTTGCGCAGTAACAAGGTCGATACACCGTTTGTCATGGCTTCTGCTCGGTTATTGTTAAATGCAGCTTGCGTTATTTAGAGGCAGGATTGTGCTTGTCAGGGAATGCGTGGCATATCCCGTCGCCTCGGCGCGTACCGCGGTGAGCTCGGGAAGCCGCGACAGCGAGCGTACATTCGCCGTGGCGACCACCCGCGGCGAGAACCTCCGCATCCAGTGCGGTACCCGAGCTTCTCTGGGCCGGACCGGTGAGGAGGATCTTCGGGTATGCCATCGTGGCCGTCGTCATGCGCTGATTGTCTAACGGGCGTCAACCATTGTCAACCGCGGGTAGTGCTCCATTCTTGTGTTGCTGGCCCCGAGATTGGGCGTGATCCCGGCGGCTATGTCGGCAGTGTTGCCGGCTGAATAAACCCGCTGCTATTCGGTGAAGATCGCGGATTGCCGCCGGTTCTCGGAGTCCGTGGAGCTGCTGGCGGCGCAGAAGCGCTCTCGGAGGTCGAGGTAGCTGGGATCAGGCGGTTCCTGCTGGACCTCCT
>Ga0307479_10000092_pt1 | contig 89811 bp, 72 predicted proteins | sample atmos_gasesECM4C_FD_203743 | JGI IMG/M metagenome (GOLD analysis project Ga0307479, IMG submission 203743) | Hardwood forest soil microbial communities from Morgan-Monroe State Forest, Indiana, United States - atmos_gasesECM4C_515 | ecosystem: Environmental > Terrestrial > Soil > Temperate... | reverse complement strand
CGCAGCTTTTTTCGGAGGCTCGATCCCGAGGTATTTCATCACCATCTGCAGATCCTTCCAGGCCTCGCCCTTCTGACGTGGATCGCGCAGCAGGAACGCGGGATGGTAAGTGACTGCAAGGCGCGCGCCGGCCCAGGAAGGATCGCTCCCGGCAGGCTTGAAGTCATACCAGCGTCCGCGGAGTTCCGTCATAGGCGCATTGATGGCCAGCAGATTTTTCGCGGCGGTCGCACCCAGCGCAACGATTGCTTTGGGCTTGACGGTTGCGATCTGGCGCATGAGAAACGGTGAGCAGGTTTCACACTCGTCGCGCTCCGGCTGGCGGTTGCCCGGAGGGCGGCACTTTACGATGTTCGCGATGTAAACGTCTTCGCGCCGCAGGCCCATTGCTTTGATCATGTTGTTGAGCAGCTGGCCGGCGCGTCCGACGAAGGGCTCGCCTTGCGTATCTTCATCGGCGCCGGGGCCCTCGCCCACGAACATCAATTCCGCGCGCGGATTGCCCACGCCGAACACTATCTGTTTGCGGCCCTGTTTGTGCAATTTGCAGCGCGTGCAGTCGCCCAGGTCTTCGCGTATAAGCTTGAGCGCGGCGACCGGATCGGCCACCCCATATTCAGGGTTGGCGCGGGCGATTTCGAAAACGTTCTCCTCGGCGATTGGTGCGGCGACGGCAGATTTCCTGGCGGCCATTTCCTCTCGAGATTCTGACTGGGATATTGAAGGTGAAGTTTGATCAGTTGCGGTGCTTTCGCGCCGGTAGAAATCGTAGATCCCCATCTCATGGCAGTAGCGCACGCGTTCGGCGAGCGCGCGCCGCAATTCCGGGTCAAGAGTCTGGGGCATTGTCTCGATTGTAATTCAGAAAAGAAATTTCAGGCTTTTACCGCCGACTTGTGCCGGTCCCGGACGCGGACGATCTGGTCGAGAACCCGCCGGGCGACTTCCAGCTTCGAGGTCTGAGGAACTTCCACGACCTCGTCGTGAGTAATGATAGTCACTTCGTTGCGCTCTGAGTCGAAGCCGATACTTTCGCGGGAAACGTCGTTCACAACGATGGCGTCGAGTTGTTTGGACGCAAGCTTCTGGCGGGCGTTTTCGAGGACGTTCTCCGTTTCCGCAGCGAAGCCAACGACAATCTGCGACTGCTTGCGCGCAGAAATCTCTTTCAGGATGTCAGCAGTCGGTTCGAGCTCGAGAGTCATCGGCCCCTTGCGTTTTATCTTTTGTCCAGAGACAGTCTTCGCACGATAATCCGAGACGGCAGCGGTCTTGATCACGATGGTGGCTTGCGGCAACAAGTTGAGGACCGCATCGCGCATCTGCTCAGTCGATTCCACGCGCGTCAGTTCAGCAGCGCCCGGCGGCGTGAGCGCCGTTGGTCCGCTGACTAACAACACCCTCGCACCTCGGCGCAGCGCGGCTTCAGCCATGGCATATCCCATGCGCCCACTGGAGCGGTTCGTGAGATAGCGTGCCGGATCGATCTTCTCGCGCGTAGGCCCGGCGGTGATCAGTACCGTTTCACTCGCAAGATCCTGCATCGCGCCCAGCGCTTCGAGAAGCGCAGTCACAATCGTTTCATTCTCGGCAAGCCGTCCGGAGCCGGTCATGCCACAGGCCAGATAGCCGGAGTCTGGGTCGACAATCTTCACGCCGCGTTGGCGAAGGATTTCGAGATTCGCCTGCGTCGCGGGATGATTCCACATGTTGACGTTCATCGCTGGAGCAACTACCACGGGAGCGGTTGTAGCGAGATAGAGCGTGGTGAGGAAGTCGCTGGCAATGCCCTGTGCGAAGTGCGCCACAACATCAGCAGTTGCGGGAGCAACCAGCAGAGCGTCGATCGACTGCGCAACGGCAATGTGCTCGATGGCGGAATCGATGTTAGCAGCCTCCCCTTCGCCGGGCGAGAACATTCCGGCAATCACTTTTTCACCGGAGAGCGTAGCAAAGGTGAGCGGCCGTACAAACTCCTGAGCCGCGCGCGTCATGATCACTTGCACGCGGATACCGCGGTCCTGCAGCAGGCGGACGATTTCGGCCGCCTTATAAGCTGCGATTCCGCCGGTGACTCCCAGAGCAACTCTCATAATTTCCGCCAGCAGCGCCTGAAAGCGCGAGCGGTGTGGACGCAGGTGCGGCCCGCGTGAAGGCGTGCCGGATGCGAACTGCGCCTTTTCACTGCGTCTAAGCTTCGTGCCCGAAGACCTGATCCAGGGCTTCGGCAGCTTGCTCAGCGGCGCTGCGCGTTTCAGGAATCTCCCACTTTACCTTGCCGGCGCGAATTTCATCTTGCGCAATGCGGCAAGGTTTGCGGGAATTTGTCTGGACCACCGGAGGCGCTCCCGATTGCAGTTGCCGGGCGCGTCGCGCGGCTACCAGAATGTAACGATAGTTGCTGTCGAAGCCTTCGATCAATTTCATGGATTCTCCCCCCTGTAACCGGGACACAAAATTTTGATTGCCGAAAGGTACTGCGCTTTGTTCTTCGCCAGCGGTAGCCAAGAACGCCGCTCCTATTTTCCCACGAAACTCAATATTGTGGGGGCGAGTGGGCTTGAATTCGGTTACCGAAGTCTGCCAAGGGCGGGGGCCCGGAGGCGGATGGGATCTTCGTTTTCAGGAAGCGTAACGGTCGAGACTTAGCGGCCGCTACGGAACTGGCGCAGCACTTCCTGCAATTGGCGCGCGAATTCCGGCAGAGAAGAGTGCGGCAACGGCGCGGGTATCATCGTCAGGACGAGCATCAGCAAGGCGAAAAGGGCCAGCCAAATTCGCCCCCCGGAAACCCGCGGCCGCTCCGCAACTTGCGGATGCCGTAAGCTGCTCAATTGCAGCAGGACGGCCCAGACAAACCAGCCCGTCCATAGGTAATAAGCCATCACGAGCAGAACGAGAATCGTAAGCCGGGACACGATTTTGTGCACCTGGGGCGCGATGGAAAAAATAATGTGCCCGCCATCCAGTTGTCCGCCGGGCAGAAGGTTAAGCGAAGTCGCCAGCATTCCTACCCAGGCCGCAATCGCCGTCGGATGCAGCAGGACACGGTCCAAGGGTAGTGCGGCCGCCCCGCGAAGCAGGCTCATCGATGCCAACACTCGATGCGCCAGATGAAAAATCAACGGATAACCAAGCTCGTATTCTCCCGGGCTGAGGCTGTGCCGCATCGGCTGGGACAAGGCGAGCGAACCTACCAGGACAGCGAGAGCCACCACGAAGCCCGCGATGGGTCCGGCAATCCCAATATCGAATAACGCGGTGCGGGAGCGAATGCGAGAGCGAATAAGAATGACCGCGCCCATGGTTCCGATCGGAGTCGGAACCGGAATGAAGAATGGCAGCGTCGCGTAGACGCCATAGCGTCGGCAGTATAAGTAGTGGCCCATTTCATGCGCCATGAAAAACAACATCAAAGTGGCCATGAAGGGCAGACCGCCGAGCAAGCGGGCGGGATGGGAGTACGCCCAGCTTGCGGGGAAAAAGGGAATCGAATCGTCCTCAACCGAGAGCGCCGGCCTGCCATGCTGGAAGTTGTATTCCATGCGAGCGCCCATCACCAGCGTGGTGAAGCAGGTCGCAAGCAGCAGCACCGCATGCAGCCAGTAGCGTGGTTTCGGTGGGGACGGCACCCACTCCGGCACAGGCCGGTAGTATTCGAGCGTGGATGAAGCTGTAGGGGGAGTGGGTTCCGACATGCGATTCTTCGGCCTTGCGATTCAATCAAGGCCTTCCTTGATGCTACTACGAGGAAGGAGTACCTAGTACAGAGTACCTCGTACAGAAAAAAAGAAAGCGCAGGCCAGAACCGAGAACTGGAAGAAAATCAGAAATCATATAAGGCTGGAGAATGTGCAGGCGGATCTTCTTGGTACTCGGTACCAGGTACTCGGTACTGACTTCAATCGATCGACTGCAGTTCTTTCCCGGGCTTGAAGCGCACGGCCTTGCCGGGAGGAATCGACACTTCGGCACCAGTGCGCGGGTTACGTCCGATACCAGTCTTGCGCGGGCGCACGTTAAAGACGCCAAATCCTCGTAGCTCGATGCGATGGCCACGAGCCAGCGATTGCTTCATGCTTTCAAAGACGGTTTCCACCGCCAATTCTGCTTTGGTTTTGGTGATGCCGGTTCTGGCTACCACTTCGTTGATAATGTCGAGCTTAATCACGAACGGCTCCCGGATGCGGTGTAGGATGCTTCAAGTGATTGATGCTATGGGAGATAAGGGAGATTGTCAACGGGAGCATCTGTAGCGTAAACCAATTGAGTCATTGACTGATCTGGTGATTAAGCAATTTAAGACTGATTGACAGGACGCGTTCGGTTCGTCGATTGCCCAACGACTCAATTGCCCAGTGACTCAATTCCGTCCGCTCTCTTCTTCCTTGAACATGTACTTAATGGCGGGTTTATAGATCATCAGGTTGGGGCCACCGCCTTCTCGGACCACCTTGATGCAGGTCTTGTCGTACCACTCGATGATGCCGTGTACTTCCTCGCCATCCCGCAGCACAATCACCATCGGCGTCCGCGACTGCATCTGCTTTTGATAATAGAAATTTTCGGCATTGGTTTGCTCGGGCGGGGCTGCTTTTCGCCCGCCGCCCGCACCACCCGCGGACCGGTCGCCGCGGTCATAGCCGCGATCCTGCCCCCGGTCCGGACGCTCGTGCCGGTCGCGGCGCTCGGCGGTCTGCACGTGGTTGGCGGTATGGTTGGAGTTGTGGTTGCCGTGGTTGTGATCCACGCGCGGCAACGCCGGCCGGATCAGTTTGCGGTTGGCAAAATTGTCTTGCTCGTCCAACGGCTTGGCCGGAGCGGAATCCATCGTTTCCTTCATAGCGGCGCTACTCCTGCACACGCATTCGCGCAAACCACCGTGTCAAACAACCCCTTGGAAGTATCTACGCAGGCGTGAAATTTCACCTAAAGTACCACGGAAGTCTCCCCAAGACAATGCTACTGTCGTGCCAGTATCGAGCAGTTCACTAAGGTATGCCAAATCTTGCACACCGTGGAATACCCCCTAGAATATCGGTTCACTACCAGAAACTGACAAACACGCCTTGGCCAGCGTAGTTTAAAGCCTCTCTAATTCGTCTCCGACAGGTTCGCGCCCCTGCGTTCCCGGCCGCTGCCGGTGAACGCTGCAACCACAATAGCCACAACCAAAACCGTCCACGCCAGCACTGGCGCGAATACTCCTGCGAAGCGCTGCTCGGCGAGCCTGGCCTGTTTCACTCCGTTCCACGAAGCCAGTAAGTTTCCCAGTTGGTAAGCCAAGCCCGGAAATGTTCCCCGCACAGCGGGAGGTGAGAGTTCGTTCAAATGTGCCGGTATTACTCCCCAGGCGCCCTGCACCATGAATTGCATCAGAAATCCGCCCATGGCCAGCATGGGTACCGTGTGCGAGTACGCCCACAGCGGGATAATAGGAATTGCCAGCAGCGCGGCGATCACAATCGCCCGCCTCCGCCCAATTTTTTCCGACCAGGTGCCAAAACAAATTCCACCGAACAGGGCGCCGATATTAGCGATGATGGCAACCAGCCCCACAATGTGCGGGGTAAGCTGGTGATCCTTTTGCAAGAAGGTCGGATAAAGATCCTGAGTTCCGTGGCTGAAGGAATTGAAGCTGAACATCAACAAAACCAGGAAAATAAATGTGCCAATGTAAGTCGAAATATCCTTGCCCAGCCAGCTCTCCGCGCTTCTGGATACCTGGCCTTGCAACCACGCTGGAGACTCATCTACTTTCGTGCGAATGTAGATCACGAGAAATGCTGGCAGCGCACCGATCACAAACATCCCGCGCCATCCTACGAAGCGGAACACTGTCCCATAGATTAATGCCGCCATCAGATAGCCGACCGCATATCCTTCCTGCAAGAGGCCTGAGAAAAATCCGCGTCCCTCGGCCGGCAGCGTCTCGAAGGCCAATGCCGCGCCCACGCCCCATTCGCCCCCCATCGCGATTCCAAATAGCGCCCGCGTAATCAGGAAACATTTCAGGGAGGGAGCGAATGCGGAGGAGAGTTCGAACACCGAATACGCGATGATATTCACCATCAGCGTGACTCGCCGGCCGTAGCGGTCGGCCATCAGTCCAAAAAGAAATGCGCCGACCGGACGAAACGCAAGAGTGATGAAAATGGCCTCCGCTACAACAGAAATCTTGCTTTCGAACTGCGTGGCGATGGCGCTGACGCAGAACGTAAGAATGAAGAAATCAAATGCGTCCAGCGACCAGCCCAGAAAGCAGGCGATAAAAGTATTCCGCTGCACCGGCGTGAGCCTGCGAAAATGGCCAACAAACTCTATGGTGGGTTCCTGCACTGGAAAGTCTTGCGGATGCTAGCATATGTCTTTCAATCAGCAATCAGAAATCAACAATCATCAATTTCCTCCATGCCCGAACTCGACCCCCCTCAACGCCAGGCACCTGACTCGCTGATGCTCACCGGCTTCTGGTACCGCGCGCTCCCGGCGGACCGCGTTCACCGCAATCAACTTCATAAAGCCATGTTGCTGGAGATTCCGCTGGTGATTGGGCGCGATCGCGCCGGACGTTCCTTCGCGCTACGTGATGCCTGTCCCCACCGCGGCATGCCCCTGCACTGCGGCAACTTCGACGGTGAGAATCTGGAATGCTCCTATCACGGGTGGCAGTTCGACGTCCACGATGGCCAATGCCAGCTCATCCCTTCACTTACCTCCGATCAGAATTTGAAAGTGGACCGCATCTACGCCGGCAGCTATCCCTGCGAAGAGCAGGATGGTTTTGTCTGGGTCTATATTCCAGATACTGGCCCCTCTGGTGCGGGATTCAGCAAGCCTGACGAAGCTCCCGAGCCCGCCCCCCAGATCGACAAGTTCAGCGACGGCTACAAGCTCGCCTACCTCACCGCTGATATGCCGGTCAGCATCGATCACGGCATCATCGGACTGATGGATCCGGCCCACGGGCCGTTCGTGCATCAGGCCTGGTGGTGGCGGAGCCGCCACAGCATTCACGAGAAGAAGAAAAACTTTGAACCCATTCCCAACGGCTTTCGCATGAGCGCGCACACGCCCAGTTCAAACTCAGCGCCCTACAAGCTTTTGCGCCTCTATGCCGCTGCCCATTCCATCACTACCACCATCGATTTCACTCTGCCGAACCTGCGCCGGGAAACCATCCGGGCAGGGAAGTACTGGTTCTCGTCGCTCACCACAGTGACTCCGATCACGCGCAACCAGTGCCGCATCGACGTAGTTGCCGCCTGGAACCTTTTTCGGTGGCTCCCCTTCGGACCGGAGTTGCTGAAATTTGTCTTCGCGAAGTTCGTCGAGCAGGATCGCCGCACCATGGAACTGCAAGCGGAAGGCCTGAAGCACAATCCGCACCTCATGCTGATCGACGACGCCGACCGCCCCGCAAAATGGTATTTCCAATTGAAAGCCGAGCATCTGGAAGCCAAACGCACGGGCAGAGAGATGAAGCATCCGATGACGGGCCCGGTTACGCTGACGTGGAGAAGTTAGAGTCCACTCACCACACGACTGTGATGACATCGCGACGCTATTAGTAGCGGCCGGCAAGGAAGTTTTCCACTTCATCGTCCATCATCGGCTTCCACCAGTCGGGATCGATGATTTGAATTTTTCCCCGTAAGGTTCCGAACCTGGGCTTTTTCTTGGCTGGTTTCTTGGTGCGCACGATGTCCACCACCGGCACACCTCGGCGGCAGATGGTCACCGGCTCGCCTGTTCGGCCTCCTTAATTAATTCGGGCAACTTGTTCTTGGCATCAGCTACGCTGACTCGCATAGCGTAATCGTAGCGATCTAAGATCGTTATGCAAAATAATTTGCCCGTGATGAGAATGCGGCAAGAAGGGAATGCTGGATGCCGCCCGGCTGCCTAGGGCATGCACTCCGCCCGCAGCGGATAACTCTTTTCCAGCGAGTGCAGGTACGTCTCCATCGCATGCCAGCACGCCAGGCTGTTCTTTGCGAAGTCTGAGGAAGTGAACGGATACGCGGTGTCGACATGATCGTATTCCAAAACGATGGGAATATGAGGTGGAAGTTTCGGCACGACGTCGAGCGTGTTCACGATCCGCCACGAATCGATGGGCAATTGATCGAAGGCCCTGGCGAACTCCAGGTTGCCCACTCGCGGCGAGGCAAACGTGCACGAGGTGGTGATGTCGAACTTTTTTTCCCTGTCATTTTCCATCACAAACAGCGTGGCCAAGGCCGCGCCCAGACTATGGCCGGCGACCACCATGGGCCGCGGCCGGCGCGCTTCCGCCATGGACCGCCTCACGCCGCGCGCCATCTCGCGGCTGCTCGCCAGTTGATCGAGTTGCTCGGCGAAGGAACCGGCGAAGGTTTCAGCCGGCGCGGGCTGCCCCGGGGCCGCTGCCGCCACCGCCTGATCCTCGGCCAGCCTGCGCTTCACCAATTTCAACGAGCTGTAGATTCTGTCGAACCCGCTGGCCACGCGTCCCGTGTCCGGCACCTGGCGGAAAGGAGTGGGAAGCGCGGCTGCGTCATCGATCCACTCGATGGCGCCTTCGGTGCCGCGAATGGCCACGATGCGCCAGTCGGGATCGTCGATCTTGCGGCACGCGATGCCGTAGAACTCCGGTTTCTTGAAGGTGAGAATGAAATCCGTCATGTGGATCCACGCCCCAAGTTCGTACCCCTCCGGAATGCCGTCAGGTTCAGGCCGGAGCGGGTCTCCGCCTTTCGGGTTCCGGAACATGGTGTAAGCCGCCTGCACGAACTGGCCGTAGAAGAATGCCTTCGCCTTATCGAGTGGTTGGCCCATAACGTACTCCTTTATTTGCCGCTGCACCGTGGAACTAGCTGACATCCCCAAGACCGCGCCGCTTCGGCAAGTCCCCCAGGGTGCGATCCGATGCCCGCATCTCTTCCTCGCTTACCAGCCAATCCATCGCTGCCTCGCGGGTCTTGAAGGCGGGAAGATCGCGCTGGGCGAAAGTCTTGATGTGTTCGTAAAAAACCTTAGGCAATTTCTCGATACCGACCCACGCCGAACGCTTCAGGTGCGGCCGGTCGAAGACCGCGGCTTCTTTCAAGCGGTCGATGGCGATGCGATCAAACTCCGCTCCGGTGAAGTCGGCGAGCAATAATACCGAGCCGCGAGGTTCGCTGGTCACATAGGACGGGACCAGCAGCGCAAGTTTCTCAACTTCCCTAGGCGTGCAATTGGAGATGTCCACCAGCAGGATTTGCTTCCCCTTGTGCTCGATGAAGCCAATGCGGTCTTCCATGGCACCTGCCTGCGGCTGAAATCCTAAGTCCCCAACAGCGAGTCCACCACGGTATACGCCTCGGCCAGCGCGGAGTCCAGCGCCGCAGCGTCTTTTCCGCCAGCTTCGGCGAGATCGGGGCGGCCTCCGCCCTTGCCGCCAACTTTCTGCGCCACGGGGCCGATCACCTTGCCGGCTTGCACGCGGCTGGTCAAATCTTTGGTGACCCCCACGATCAGCGACACATTTCCATTCGAAGCGGAGCCCAGTACCACCACGCCGGATCCAATCTTATCCCGGAGTTGATCGACCAGCGTCCGCATCTGTGCCCGCTCCAAATTATCCACGCGATGCGCGAGAACCTTCACGCCCTTAACGTCTTTAACCTTGTCCCCGATGTTCGCCGTGCCGATCGAAGCCGATGCCGACTTCATCCGCGCCTGATCCAGTTCGCGCGTCAGTCGCTTGATCTCAGCGTCTTTCTTCTCGAACTCCAGTCGCAGCGCTTCTGCCGGAGACGCTAGCTCCGCGTGGGCCGAAATCTCATCCGCAGAGGGTGCCCCATCTTGGCGCGTTTTTGGCGCAAAAGCCTGCCCTGAGCGAGCCGAAGGGGTGGGAACCACGAACCTGGACACCATGGTCTCTAACTCGTGATCCCTTCGGAAATGCCGTAACGATCCTTCACCTGTAACCGCCTCCACGCGACGCACCCCCGACGACACGCTGCCTTCCTTGAGAATCTTGATCAGCCCAATCTCTCCGGTAGCGCCGGTGTGCGTCCCGCCGCAAAGCTCGGTCGAAAAGTCGCCGATCCGAACCACCCGCACCTTGTCGCCATACTTTTCCCCGAACAACGCCATGGCGTGATAAGTGTTGATCGCCTCGTCAATGGGGACGTCGGTGATGGTCTCGACAATCTGATTGCGCAACACTTCCTTGTTGATGCGGTCTTCAATGTCCTGCAACTCTTCGTCTTCAACCGCCGTGAAGTGCGAAAAGTCAAAGCGCAGATGATTGGGCGCCACCAGCGATCCCGCCTGCTTCACGTGCTTGCCAAGAACTTCGCGCAACCCGGCATGAAGCAAATGCGTAGCAGTGTGATTGCGCATGGTCGACTGGCGAACGTCAGCATTCACGACGGCTGTCAAGATATCGCCAATCTCGACATGCCCTCGGGCGCGAACTTTGTGAAAGCGAACTCCTTGAATAGGCATGAAACATCCGAGGACGTCGGCGACGACCACATTCCCGTCGGCGTCGTACAACCATCCGACATCTCCTACCTGACCACCCGAATCGGCGTAGAAGGGAGTGTGGTCTAGGATTATCTCGCCTTCCTCGCCGGGATGGAGCTCTCGAGTTACCGGCGCGCCCGGCCTGAATATCCCACGCACAAGACACTGCGAGGAGCGAGTTTGCTGGTAGCCCTCGAAGACAGTTTTTGGAAGCTGCTGATACGCGGGATTCGCAGTCTGCTTGGCTGCGCCTTTCCAGGAAGCGCGGGCACGCGACTGCTCCTCGGCCAGGGCACGCTCAAACCCCACCGCGTCGAATACAAGCCCCTGATCGCGCGCGGCTTCCTCGATGAAGTCTCTCGGCAAGCCGTAGGTTTCGTAGAGGCTGAACGTCTTGTCACCTGGAAGGACGACTTTTAGATCGGAGATAATTGTCAGCACGTTGGCAGCATGTTCTCCGAACAGCCCGCTAATAAACTCTTTCCAGTCCTCCTTGGTGAGGACATCGCCATCCGCGTATCGCTTTGCCGCGGCGTCGATATTCGCATCGTAAATAAATATCAGCTCCTCGGCCGGCAGATTCTTCATCGCTGCGACGAACGCTTGATACCTCGTGGATCTAATGAGCTGCTGTAAGTTATCGAGACCCCTTCCGATTACGGCATGGAATTGCCTTTCCTCACGCCGAACTACCTCGGCAATCCGTTCACCGTTTTCCAGCAGCTCCGGGTAAGCCACGTCCATTAAGTCCCGCACGGTGTAAACCATCTTGTCCATGAAAGCAATCGGTTCGAACGGCAAGCGAAGAAATCTGCCGTGCCTTAAGGCCCGTCGGAGGATCTTACGCAGCACGTAGCCGCGTCCCTCATTTGACGGTACCACGCCATCAGATATGAGGAACGTCGCCGCCCGCGAGTGATCAGCAATAATCCGAAGGGAAGCGTCAGTCCTTGCCTTTCCATCTTGATAGGCTACCCCCGTCAACTCCGCTGCCCGCTTAATCAGCGGCCTAAATAAATCTGTCTCATAGTTCGAAATCACGCCCAGCAGCACCGCCGTCACCCGCTCCAACCCCATCCCCGTATCAATCGAAGGCTTAGGCAGCGGATTCAATTTCCCCGAAACATCGCGGTCGAACTGCATGAACACCAAATTCCAAATCTCGACATAGCGCCCGCAGCCGCAGGGGAAGTGGCACTCGGCGTGTCCCTGCTCAGACGCCCCCGCGCCCATGTCGTAATGAATCTCACTACACGGGCCGCACGGCCCGGTATCGCCCATTTGCCAGAAATTGTCTTTCAGCCCCATCTCAAAGATGCGCTCTTTCGGCACGCCCTGCGCCGCCCACAAGTCATAAGCCTCAATGTCGCGCGGGACTCCGCCTTCGCCGTTGAAGACCGTCACATACAGTTTGTTCTTATCGATCCCGAACCACTCCTTCGAAGTGATCAGCTCCCAAGCGTAGGCGATGGCGTCCTTCTTGAAGTAATCACCGAACGAAAAATTCCCCAGCATCTCGAAGAACGTGTGATGCCGGTTAGTGAAGCCAACGTTCTCCAGATCGTTGTGCTTTCCCCCGGCGCGCACGCACTTCTGCGAAGTGGTGGCGCGGGAGTAGTCGCGCTTCTCCAGCCCCAGAAAAACGTCCTTGAACTGGTTCATGCCCGCGTTGGTAAACAGCAAAGTAGGATCGTTCGCCGGCACCAAGGACGACGAATGCACCTCCTTATGCCCTTTCTGCACAAAGAACTCGAGGAATTTGCGGCGAATTTCAGAGCCAGTCAGCATTTTCAGTGAGCTTTGATTTTAGCACCACAAAACTTAACCACAGAGGGCACAGAAAACACACCGCGACCCTTGCCTGTGGTCCCGGGTGCTCTCTGTGCCCTCTGTGGTTACGCGTCTGACGCCGCTACTTCACCGCGTCTTCGGTTTTCTCTCCGGCCTTCTTCATCTCGTGCCCGGTAGCCTCGGTGCCCTTCTTCACGCCGCTGCCTGTCTTCTTGGCAACCTTCTCAGTGCCCTTGGCGGTGTCTTTGGCGACCACTTTGGTTTCGTGGCCGGTTTTGTCGGCGGCTTTTTCCGTATCCTTGCCGACAGTTTTAGCTACCTTCTTGGTTTCATGGCCGGTCGCCTTCGCGCCCTTTTCGGTGGCATCGCCCGTTTTATCGGCGGCCTTCTCGGTGCCCTTGGCGGTGTCTTTGGCCACTACCTTGGTTTCGTGGCCGGTCTTTTCAGCGCCCTTCTTTACATCGGTGGCCACGTCCTGAGCCAGCGCGATGGGTACCGCGGTGAACAGCATTGCTGTGAGAATCGTTTGCAGACGGAATTTCATAGCTTCCTCCTGAGAAACGGTGTTGGGATCGACATTGGAGTATGCAACATCGAGATGGCTGTTGCCAAGTCAAGCATGGTCGGAATGGTGAAAAAACCGGGGGGAATCGGATTCACATTTCGGATGCTGAAAATTAGGCGATTTCACTTTCCAACTGCGTCAGCGTCTCTTCATCTACATCCCATTTCTTCAGGATGGCAAAAATTGTCTTTGTGCCAAACCCCGCACGCACCAGTTGGCGGAAAATCCGCGCCGTAGCCTTCTGATCCTTGGGTTTCACCATACGCTTCCGCCGAAGGTATTCGCGTGCCTGTTTTTCTTCACTGACACCCTCAAAAGCTGTGTCCACGGCCTTGTCGATTACGTCGCCGTGCACGCCCTTGATCTTCAAATCGGTGACCACGCGCCTGCGGCCAAACTTCTGATTATCCCGGCGCAGGGAAGAGAAGTAAGCGGCATACTGCGCATCGTTCAAGTAGCCGCGATCCTTGAGCCTACGGATCACCAACTCAATCAGCGTCTTTCCATATTCCGACTCCGGCTCTTCCACCCGCGCCCGAAACAAACGCTTCAATTCCGCAACCGTCCGCATGCGCCGCCCCAGCGCTCCCACGGCATATTCGTAGAGTTCTTCTTCGGAATACGACCTTTTCTTTGGTCGCGAGAAGGGCATGGCTAACGATAGCGCAATTCGAGGCTGGGTGGAGATTAAAGAATTGACCACGAAGGGCACGAAGTAACACGAAGGTAAATCCGCTGGGGTTCAACCTTCGTGTAACCTCGTGTCCTTTGTGGTTGAAGGGTTATCGGCCGCCAAAACCTGCCGACTGCATCGACTGCCTCGAAATATCCGCGGTCGACGCAATACCTTGCATACGCAGCTTGAAGTCGTCGGCGTTAGAAGCGTTCTCCAAAGCGGTCTCGTAGTTGACCAGCCCAGCCTGGAACAGATCCCACAACGATTGATCGAAGGTCTGCATGCCGTATTGCGAAGTGCCAGCAGCAATCGCGTCACGAATCGAGCGCGTCTTCTCCGGGACCAATACGCACTCACGGATGAAAGCCGTGTTGATCATTACTTCGACCGCGGGAACGCGTCCTTCGGAATCGCAGCGCCGCACCAGGCGCTGACTAACGATGGCGCGCAGCACCGCCGCCAATTGCAAACGAATCTGTTTTTGTTCCGGCGGAGGAAAAATCGAAATGATACGGTTGACGGTTTCCACGGCGTCCAAAGTGTGCAGCGTTGAGAAAACCATGTGGCCGGTTTCCGCCGCATGCAGCGCCGTCGAGATGGTTTCCAGGTCGCGCATTTCGCCGACCAGAATTACGTCCGGATCCTGACGCAGAGAAGCGCGCAAAGCCGCACTGAACGAAGGCGTATCCACACCGATCTCGCGCTGGTTCACGTAGCCTTTTTTGTCGCGATGCAGGAATTCGATTGGGTCTTCAATGGTGATGATGTGTTCGGCGCGGCTGGAGTTGACTCGATCCACCATCGCGGCCAGAGTAGTCGACTTACCGGAACCGGTCACGCCGGTCACCAGCACCAGTCCGCGCGGCATTTCGCAAATCTGCTCCACCACTTTGGGAAGGAACAACTCGTCAAGCGCTCGAATCTTAGTGGGGATGACGCGCAGCACCAAGCCCACGTTGCCGCGCTGTTGAAAGATGTTCACACGGAAGCGTCCCAGACCGGCCACGCCATAGGCCATATCGATTTCCGTGGTCTCTTTGAATTTCTGCTTTTGCCGCGCCGACATCATGCTGAACGCCATCGTGAGCATGTCTTCGGCGCTCACGCGTGGCTGTTCGGTTAACGGCACCAGTTCGCCGTCAATGCGCAGGTGAGGGTAGTTGCCCACCTTCAAATGCAAGTCGGAGGATTTGCGTTCCGTCGCAATCCGCAGCAGATCGTCAATATTCATCGAAGGCTTTCCGGGGAGGCGCTTCGCCTCACAAACTCCACCTATGATGGACCGAATCGTCACCTTCCCCAAGATGACCTAGGTAATTGGCCCATTGGGCTTTGACTTAAGCGCAGAAATCGATGGTTTGCTTATCCTGCGGACGTGTGCCTGCGTTGGCCAGTCGGAGCGCCATCCCGCCATTTCACCGGCGGGTGGCCAACTTTTCGATTTGAGATTTTCCTGCTTGTGATCGCAGCCAAAGCTCGACGACCACTGTGTTGATTGAGAAACCAATCCAGAAGGCAATACCGAAGAACTGCGTAGGTGAAAGATGAGTGACGCGACTGGTGGCGAAGAATATTCCCATCACCGGGCGCGTAGTTGCGATGCCCAGAAGGACTGCGATTGCTCGTGTCATCCAGCGTAAGGTCAGCACCGGCTCGCGACGAAGCTGCCACGCCCGAAACAACGAGAATAGAAAGAGACTGTTGAAGAGCAGAACGGCAGAGCGTTCCGTCCAGCCGCCGACGGAGTACTTGCTCATTGCATAGGCCGTAACACCCACTACCAACCCGAGGAGATACAGAAAGCGTTAGGGCCACGCCGCGCCAGCGAATTGTCGGATGTAGACAAACGGCGTTAGCAGGACAAAAGCCAGCGCCGGAAGAATATGAGCTAACGTGAGAGCAGCATGCGACGCAAATGCGGCATCGAGTTCGGCCAACTGCGGCGGCGCAGATTGTGGCGGATGTGCAAGAGCAGCTGTGCGCCGAAGCACCGCGGCGACGGAAATCACAATACAGACCCAGAACCAGATACGTAGCCAGCGCCAGGAAGGTTGCGTTTCCAGCAAAGTCGCCTCGGTCCCCTCCATAAAAGCAAATGGGTTATACGCCCACTGGTTGTTTACTGCCCACGGGCACCGCGGTGAGCCAGCCGTGGCGATCGGCTTTTTCGCCGCGCACGATGGCGTAAAACTCTTTCTGGACGGCCTTGGTGATTGGACCGATTCCGCCTTTGCCGACTTTGATTTTGTCGACGCTGCGAATCGGCGTAACTTCCGCGGCGGTGCCGGTGAAGAAGGCTTCGTCGGCGATGTAAAGCATTTCGCGGGGAATCATCTGCTCGACTACGGGAATATTCAAGTCGTGTGCGATCTGAACCACGGAATCGCGGGTGATGCCGGGCAGCACCGAGTTGCCCAGCGGCGCGGTGATCAGCTTATCTTTGTGGACGATGAATACGTTCTCGCCCGAGCCTTCGCTGACGAAGCCGTTGATATCGAGCGCAATGCCTTCGGCGAATCCGTTGACGATGGCTTCCATCTTGATGAGCTGCGAATTCATGTAGTTCGCGCCCGACTTCGCCATCGCGGGCAAAGTGTTGGGCGCAATGCGCGTCCACGACGAGACGCAGACGTCGCAGCCTTCATTCTCGCCGCCAAGATATTTGCCCCACGGATAATTAATGATGTAGACCTCGGTGGGCGAGTTGAAGGGATTCACTCCTGCCTCGCCGTAGCCGCGAAGAATCACGGGGCGCACGTAGCAGGGCCACGCGCCGTTGCTGCCGACGGTTTCGAGCATGGCCTTCACCAATTCGTCGCGCGTGTAATCGACGTCGATGCGGTAAACCTTGGCGGAATTCAGCAGGCGCTCGATGTGTTCGTTGGCGCGGAAGATCGCGGGGCCCGAAGGCGGCGCGTAGCAGCGGATCCCCTCGAACACCGAGGAGCCGTAGTGGATCACGTGCGACATCACGTGAATCGTCGCTTCATCCCAAGGGATGAGCTTGCCATTGTGCCAGATATTTTCCGACTTCTGGATCGCCATGCGGAACTCCTTCAGCTGCGGTGTGCGTTACGTAACGAGGCTGAATCCTTCCTCCGGCACAGCAGGGGAGCGAGGTGCGAAAACCCAACCAGCGTTACAGAACATTATAGCCGAGGCGCTCTTACCAGACAGTCTCGACAACCTTGGACCGCCGAATGCGTGAATCCGCCGTCACCAGAGGCATGCCCTCGACCATGGCGGTGGCGGCAATCAAACGGTCCGCTGGGTCTTTGGGGAAATCTTTGGGCAGACGAACGGCGAGGGCTGCAATCTGCGGCGTGACCGGCCTTAGAATGGCCCGTGATACCAACTCACGGACAAACGATTCCACGCTCACAGCGACGGCGATTCGGCCGTTCTCCGCGAGCCATGCCAGTTCCCAGACCGTGATCGTTGCAATCGCAATCCCCGCGTCATGTCGCCCCTGCTCGTGCCTGGCTTCGCGGATGGCCTCGCGTGCGCGCTTCGACAGCCGCTTCGAATCGTTCGCCATCCAGAAAAGGACGTGAGTGTCGAGGAGGATCACTGGTTTAACCTCACTGGTTCACCCTCACTTGTTTTCCCAATCCTCTGGCGGAGTGACGGGCCCAACGATATCGCCAACTACTTTCGCCTTGCCGGCCATGTAGTCAAAGATGTCGTCGGCATTACTTGCTGCGGGGACCAGCTTCACTACGGGCTTGCCGTGTTTGGTGATCACGACGGGCTGGCCGCTGTGCATGACCTGATCCATGATGGCCAGGCATTTCGACTTGAACTCTCCTGCGGGAATCTGTTTCATAATATGGTCATAATATTATGACTATAGAAAGAATGCAAGGGAGTTTTCATTCGGGGGTGGTGGTCAAAGCTTTTAACCGCGGAGTTCGCGAAGGAAGGCGCGAAGGACGCAGAGAAAGCCGAACCGCACCACTACTCTTCATCCGGGGTGCGCGGCTGCGTGGCGATCGTTTTTGTGTAAGTCGTTTTTATGTAAATCGATTTTATGTAAATCGACCAGGGACGAGGGCGGCATGGAGACGGGCCGCTTGGGTAGAGCAGGATCGGGTTCGTCTGGGACATATTCCTCTTCGTATGGGACATAGCCGGGCGGGGGCGGGCCGAGGGGTGTCCTGACGTACCATTTGCGCGCGAGTGCGCCGGCCTGTTGAAGGGCGTTATCGAGGGGCTTGGGCGGGGCGGTGACGGCGGGATAGTCGGGAACTTCGCGGACCATCTCGTCTCTCGAAACATGGAAATGGACGCGGGGAGCATTTCGCATGGCGATATGAAGAGCGCGCAACAGGAGTTGGGCGCGTTGAGCGTCGATGGTATTGCGAACCAGCGCGTTCATGACTTCCATGAGAGAGGCCTGGATGCCTTCTGCGTCCTCAATGAGGGCCATGGGATGAAGGCGCGAGGTGGGAGGAGTGCGGACCCCGCGGTACATGCGTTGATGGAAGTAGCAGAAGACTTCGCCGCGAAGAGCGGGGGAGCCGCAGCGGAGTCCGTTGACTTTGATGTGGGTGCAGATGCGAACGTTGTTGACAGCTGACATAGGGTCGAAACCTTTCGAATCCGGATTAAATTTTTTCCCGGATTTGACTTCTAAATCTTTGAATTCGCAGTGGTTAGCTGCGAGGATATCCAGGCCTCCGGCGTAAAATCTTTGGAGCCAAGGGTTTGCGCGGAAAATATTAAGAAGATAGGACTTAGCGGCGGCTGTTTCGGCTGGGTTGAGCGAGGAGAGGTATTCTTGGAGGCTGACTGGGTGGGTAAGCATATTACTACTAGTTTATATGGGGGGTGCAAGGTTGGATGTCACAGTGGGGCTGTGGAAAACGTGCCGAAATGGGAAGAGTAGCCAGAACGTTAGCGAGTTGTCGTTTGGATCTTTTCGCCATTCAGGTATAGTTTCCATCGTTGATGAAGACGGCTCGTATTTGTAAGGACTGCCGTGAACACGCAAAGCGGTACCCCGAACCCGTCCGGTTGGAAGGCCGTGCCAGAAGAGTCAGCCGACGGTGTTGTAACTTATAAGCTTGCCTCTTGGTCCAGTTTTTTCGACTTCTTGGAGGCTGAGATCTTTCATGCTTCGATCAAGTCGAAGCGAACATACATATGGCGTGGCCAGCGCAGGTCAGACTGGACTATTAGTTCGTCTCTTGACCGGGTGTTCGAGCGACTCCATTTGCTCACACCAGACCAAGAGGTGCTCGAGGGACGGTCGCTGGAGCATCTGCAGTCCTTCAAGTACGCGGCTCGGGGGCGTCGTGGCTCTAATCCAGCCCAGCTTCTTCTAGAAAACGATTGGTGGGCACTGGGGCAGCACTTCGGACTCGCGACGCCTCTGCTCGATTGGACAAGGTCGCCTTTTGCCGCAGCTTACTTTGCGTTCGAAGAAACAGGGCCGGGACAGACGGATTACAGAGTTGTGTATGGGCTTGATCAATTTGCTGTGAAGCAGAAAAACCATCAGCTCATAGAGGAGAAGGGTAATGAGTATGAGGAGAAGGGACAGAGGGTGCCGATCATTGATTTTATCGATCCCATGTCGGATGAGAACCAGCGACTGGTGAGCCAGAGCGGCCTGTTCACGAGGGCCCCTGTGGGCCGGCCCATCGAAGAGTGGGTAGAATGGGCCTTCGAGGGGTCGTCGGCACCCGTTCTTCTTCGGATCAAGGTTCCGGATGCGGATCGGCTCAACTGTCTCCGTACCCTTAACCGGATGAATATCAACCATCTGTCGTTGTTTCCGGATCCTGGTGCATCACGTTCGACCAATCTTAAGTTGGAGCTAGACCCGCAGGACTGAACGGTTATGTCCACGCAACCAATTTACGTGCCGGTGCTTAAGGGCAAGGAAGGCGAATACGGCGCCCTGGAAACGTTGCCGGGTGATGTTCGAACTCGGTTGATGCCGCTAATCGAGATTCCAGACGTTCCATACGACTATGCGAACGAGAGAGCAGCCAAAAGCCTTGACGACCACGTTAGCGGAATTGCCGAGCGACTACGGAAGTGCTGGCAGAATAGGCCGCTCTATCTCGACTTGCCGTGGTTTGAGAAGGAAGAACGTCTGAGCGACGGGCGCGTCGCGCTGGAGGCCGTGCTATCAGATTGCGCGAATCGGGGGGTGGAGGCCGCACCGGTCTTGTCACGTACAAGCTCAACGGACTACGTTTCTGCCGCTGGTCGCTATTCAGCGACGACCCGCATCGGCGCTTGTGTCCGATTGCTTGTCGCGGACTTTGAGGAAGACATCGACCTCGACGCTGAAGTTAGGAGGCTGCTGGCAGGTTTCGGAGGCGATATCGCCCAGCTAGACCTCGTGCTCGACTTGGAGGATTTGGGGCGGGACATTGGGCGAGCTGTGCTCGTGGCTCGTTCCCTCTTCTCTATGATCCCAAGGAAAGATGAATGGCGACGGGTCGTTCTGGTGGCGGCTTCCTTCCCGGAGGACCTGAGCGATGTGGATGCGTCCACGCTGACCACGTTGCCACGTCGTGAGTGGGAACTCTGGAAAACCTTGCAGAAGCGGCCTGGAAATCTGCCCCGCCGGGACCTGATTTTTGGGGATTATGCGATTGCGCATCCGGTTACCAAGGAGCTCGATCCTCGTACAATGCAGATGAGCGCCAGCATAAGGTACACCACACCAGATAACTGGCTTGTTGTTAAAGGCAGAAATGTGCGGCAATACGGATTTGATCAGTATTTCGAGTTGTGTAAGGCATTGGTCAAGCGAGGTGAGTTCTGTGGAAGCGATTTCAGCTGGGGTGATACATACATCTCTGATTGCGCTGCAGGAATAACCGGCCCTGGGAATGCTACAACATGGCGGAAGGTCGGGACCAATCATCACCTCACATTGGTGACGCGGGAGGTCGCCAATTTGCGCCGCGCCGTTTAAGACGGTCGCGCACGATGTTTCCTAGATCTTCCAGCGGCAGGGATGCCAAACGGCGCCATAACTCTTGCCGCGGCTTACTTCGCACGCCATTCGCTAGCCCGCGGTGGTTCAACGCTTCAAGGGCTTCTTCTCGCCAGAGAAGTTGAGCGAGCGCAAACGGAATAATGGCTGGATTTCGACTGGGCGTTCGCGTGCATTTCAATCGAGGCCCGTCTTCCCCCTCGACTGCAGTCCAGATTCCCCACCAAGAGGGGACGATTGCCCTAATTCTGCTTGCGTGGGCGGGCTCAATGACTACCGTTACGAAATCCAGCGCACGATTGTAGATCTCAATTTGTCCGGGGAGCCTTACGAGGGTGTCGCGCTCACTCTTTATTTCGTAGCCATGGATGCTTCCATTCACCACGGCAATATCCACTCGCGCAATGCCTTGGCACAGGCCCAGTTCCTGAATAATGCGGGTGTCCGGCTCGCCAAAATGGAGGCGTTCATCGACTTGCAGCTTCCGGCGGATGTCGACGTCGCGCATGGCTAGGAGTTATCCACCCGATTTCATCTTACACCGCGAAGCAGGGGATGACGCAGTCCCGATGCTCCAGGGAGAACATCGTTGATAAGCCGTGGCCCCCTCACAGTCGGGTTGCTTTTTACCCTTGTGTGGGAGGGAATGCCAAGCACTTTCGTGGGGGCGAGGTGGCACGGAGTGGGGATGGGCGGTCGAGGGTCCACAGTGAGCCCTCAGGGGCTAAAGCCCGGTTATTTTTTTGTCCTTTGACGGCACGGCTGAAGCCGTGCCCTTCCCGGTCAACGTCAAAAGCTAAGGTCAAGAGCAAGATCAAGGTCATCAAGGTCAAGAGCGTCGGACAGTAGTGTCCGACCCACACGGGCAAGGTCAAAATCAAAAGCAGCGGCCGGGGCGCCCGTACCTCCGTGAGTTGCGGCGCTGCTGACAGTTGCATGGGTCCTTCGGCGGGCGAAAACGCCCGCTTCAGGATGACAATGCTATTTTTGCGATTGGGAGAAGCAACATGCGGGCCCGCTTCTCGAAAAAATCTGCGACAGCGTTTACGGGACAGTGTAGTGGAGCGTGTAGGTTCCTGGGTTTGTGAAGCCGTCGCCTACGGCCCAGGCTTCGTTGGTCGAGAGGGCGGAGATGGCGTTTAGGACGCCTTGTTCGGGGTTGGGGACGTTGCTCCATTTTGTGCCGTCCCAGTGGAACGTCACCTGAAGTTCGGTTTGTTGTGGGAAGACCATGCCTTCGCCTACGGCCCAGACGTCGTCGGTAGCTAAGGCGGAGACGCTGTCGAGGAACGAGTAGCCGCCGAGGCCTACGGTGACGGCGGTCCACTTTGAGCCGTCCCAGTGATAGCTGCGGGCGCTCAGTTCGAGATTGCCGTTTGAACCGAAGAATTCGTAGTTGCCTACTGCCCAAACGTCATTGGTGGCTACGCCGGAGGCACTCTTGAGGACAATCGAACCGCCGGATTCGGTGGGAAATGCGACCCTGGTCAACGTGGTGCCGTTCCAGTGCAGCGCGAGGGCGCTGACGTTGGGCAACTGGCCGGTCCAGCCGACAGCCCAAACGTCATTGGTGGCGCGGGCGAAGATGCCGGAGACCTGACCGAATTGCAGTTGCGAAGTGTTGAATGTCTTCCAGGCCGTGCCGTTGTAGTGCAGAAGCAGAGGAAGCTCGGTGAAGTTGGAGATCCACTCATAGCCTACGGCCCATACGTCGGTGGAGGAGATTGCGGCGATGCCGGTTAGGTAGTCGGCTACGCCGGGGTTTGGAGTTGTGAGCCTTGTCCAGGAGCTGCCGCTCCAATGTTCGACGACGGCCTTTCCGCAGAGGCAGTTTGGGTCGTCGGAGTATCCTGCGGCCCAGATGTCGCTGCTGTTTATGACGGCGATGGAATTTAGCTGGGCTGTGGGCGTGGAGATTAGGGGCGTGGGGATGATGGACCATTGGGTGCCGTCCCAGTGCTCGGCGAGAGTGGCGGTTAGGAATTGGCTTTGATGGGGCTCGGCGCCAACTGCCCAGGCGTCGGTGGAGGATAGTGCCGCTGTGGCTAGAAGGATGTTTCCTGCGGCTTGCTTGCCGCCGTTGGGGCTGGCGACAACTTTCCAGGTGCCGGTTATTGGAGAGGTCTGTGCTGGTGCGGGCTGCGCTATTACTGTTACCGTGGCGACGCATGCCAGCAAAAGCGGGAGCGGTGTCATCCGGCGGATGGTTTGCTTGAGGGAAGAGTTCTTTATCAGGGTTAGGTTGGTCAGGCTTATCCACTTCCATACTTCGTGACGCATCACTGATCTCCTGTGTCCAGGTTTGGTTGATCCTGGCGGTGGATAAGAGTGCGGAGAGATAGAGAAAGTTACAGTTTGTGGGCGAACGGGTGGCCACGGGGCCGCTGGACGGGCGTGGGCGGCCGTTCCTCCATGAGTTGTGGCGGTGCTTGATTCTTGGGTTACTCAGTCTCCGGCTTGTCGTCATAGAATGGACGGCCATCTGTAGTTTGTTCATGGAGACTGGCATGAGAGATCGGCTCCGGCGGTTTTTTGTTCGGGAGGATGCAGAGTACGACGGGTTCGTTGCGCGGTACCAGGCGCGGACTCTGGCGGCGAAGGTCTTTTATTTGTTTATGCATTTGCTGCCGGGATTGCTGGCTTATGGGCTGATCAACATTCGTCCGGTGCATGCTGCGGCGCTGCGGGTGACGAGGTTGTCGGATGTAATGTTTCAGGGAACTTGCCTGGTGGGAGTTGTGTTCGTGTGGCACGCGGTGGTTCCGTTCATGGTTCTGCGGTGGGCGGACAAGCTGACGTTTCGGGAGTCGCTGGCATTTTTGGGATTGCGAAAATTCGACAGCAGGGGATTCTTTCTGGTGCTGCCGGTTTTCTTTGTGGCGTTCACTGCGCTTTCGCTGCCTTATATGAAATATGTGTTTCCTGCGCTGACGGACTGGATTGCGTCCATTCGACTACTAAATCCACCGGAGTACAGCATATTCCGGGATCCGAGCAATGTTTATAGCTTGTTGCCGGCTTGGTTTGTGGGGCTGGGGCTGGTTGGTAACTTTTTGTGTGAAGAGATTTACTTCCATGGATATCTGATGAAGAAGGTTGGATTTCTGGGGCCCTGGGCTTGGGTGGCGAACTCGGCGTTGTTCGCGGTGTACCACGTGTGGCAGGCTCCGACTACCTGGGCTTTGTTCGGGCTGGTTTTCTTTTTTGGATTGTTGATGCAGTGGCGGAAGAATCTTTATCCGCTGATTGGGTTTCATTTTCTGGTGAATATTGTCTGGGGGGCGATTATTGGGGCGGTGGTGCAATGAGCTGCTGGGGCTGAAGGCGCGCCCTTTCAAGGCTCCGCAGCGGCCTGTCTTGCTATCTCTTTTGCCCCTTCGGGGCCTCGCTCCCATTTTAATTTTTGTCCCACGGCTTGCGCCGTGGGCTGCATTCTTGCGCCGCTTCGCGGCTCGGATCATGTGGAGTAGGAATCCGCGGCATGTCAGTTGCGCTTAGAATCTTGCGATGGATCATCACACGGTGGCGGCGGTCAGTATTGCGGGGACTTGCCTGGATGTGATTGGGAGTCTCTATCTGGCTTACGATTTGTTGGGTGGGCGGCATGGGCCGTTGCGGTTGCTGACGCGGGCGGTGACTTATTCGGTGGTGTTTGGCGTGGGCTACGGTTTGGGCCTGGGGCTTTTCTTCGGGCTGGCCGCGGGATTGGCCACCGGCGTGACGATTGCGATTGAACTGAACCGGGCGGCGCGCGGGCTGGATCATTATTCGTTGGGGTGGGAGGGATTTTTCAGCGCGATCCGGGGAGGAGCGTTTGGCGCGGCGCTGTATCGAAATCTGGGATTGGAATTTGCGGCGGCGTTTGCGCTGTTGATCACGGTGGGGCAGGTTTTTGGTTATTCGCGGGGGATGCGTCCGGGGATGGATTATGCGGCGACGGGACGGCCGCGGCTGACGCGGCGGCATGGGTGGGGAATCCTGTTGCGAACCGTGGGATATACCGCTTCGGCGCTTTTGTGCAGCGCGCTGGTTCAACATGTGGACCACGCGTGGGCGTTTGCGATTCGCGTGGGATTGGTGACGGGGCTGGTGACGGGTGTTGGAAGCGCGACGATTCCGATGATTGAGTTCTATGCCGAGAATCTGCCGGAGCGCAGGATGGGAGCGTTGGGGATTGTGCTGATTTTGCTTGGCTTTGCTTTGCAGTCGTTTCAGTATTGGCTGGTGGTGCTGGATGTAAGGGTGACTTAGATTTCTGCGAGCCGCGGCGTCCCCTCGAAACGTTAGTCGTCGTCCGGGGGTGATGATGGCCCGTCGTAGTTAATGAAATATTCGGCATCGTAGGGAGTTGAGATGGGAATGAATGCCGCTGGTGGAAGGCTGAAATTAAAAAAGTCGGAGAGCCCGTAGGGACACACTGCCGGCAGGCAGGTTGAGTTGTTCGGTCCATCCAGGGCGTAGTAGTCGGCGTAGTGATGCGCGCTATAGATCTCGCCCAGCGGCTTGCCGCCGCTCCCGAAAGCGTACTCGATGAAGTTCAGGATGCTGCCAAAGTCGTGACAGTATTTCGGGCTGGGGCTTTTGGGGCAGGTGGTGATGCTGTTGCTGGCGGCCGGTCCAGAGACATAGCCTCGCTTCGGAGAGTAGGCGGAGACCACCAGGAGGGGGACGCGAAATCCATAGACGTACTGCGAGCCGCTGCCGTGGGAATTGATGTATCCAATGCTCGGCGGGCTGACGTGATCGTACAAGCCGCCCCAGTCATCCCAAGTAATGAGAATGACGGTGTTCTTCCAGTAAGCCGGAGCGTTCAAGGGATTGCAGATGCTGCCGGTCATCCCCTGACCAATGGCATTCACGATGTCGGCAACCCACGATGGGCCTAAAGTCGGGAGCGTTGGGTTCTGCGGGCTGTTGCCGCCGTGGTCGGACCAGGTGCCATCCGGGGTGACAAAACTAACTTGGGCGAGGTTGCAGGATTGAATGTCCTGCAGGAACTGGGCGGGATTGGGAGGATTGCTGAATTCGCTCATCAGCACCACATTGTTCCAGTCGGGGTTTTGCACCGTCGCGACACAACCGTCGCCGGCTACCGTGGAATTGCAAATTCCCTGGATGGCGTTGGGCGCGGTCCAATCTGATTCGAGACCGTTGGTATAGTATCGCCAGCTGATTCCGGCAGGATCGAGCAGCGTGGCAATGGTGTTGTGGTTGTAGCAGGGATATCCAGGGACGGCGCCGATAAGCTTGGGGTTCGTCCATCCTAAAGATTCTTTGGTTTGGCCGGGACCAATCTCAGAAACCGTATTGGTGAGGGCACCGAAACAGCCGGTGGGAGAATTGATGTTCGGGTTTTCGGCGGCAAACCATTTGTAATAGGGCGTGGTTTCGCCGTCGTTGTATACCGGGGCCGAGGTTCCGGAAAAAAGAAAAAGGTGCGCGGGAAAACTGCCTCCCTGATTGGTCTGGAACATGTAGTTGGCAAAACCGAATTGCGTGGCGATGTCGAAGTAAGGCTGAACTGCGTGCGGCGGAATGGTGGTGGCGCTGTTGTCCAGGTATTGATACATCGCATTGGGAGGAGCCGTACAACCGGGAGGCAAAAAGACCTTAATCGCGTACGCCCCGTCCATCGCGCCGTTATCGTACATGGTTACAAAGTCGCCATGTTTATGGCCGAGGCCGTAGCAGGTCTCCATCCACGCGGGAATCAAGTTGACGTTGGCGGAATTCCTCATTTTCCCGGAGGTCGCGATATTCACGCCAGGCTCGAAGGTGGGATTGCTGCCAAACAGATTGTCGATGGTGCGGTTTTCCTGAATGATCACGATCACATGCTGGATGGTTCCTTGAGGGCTGCCAGCAGGCTGTTGGGCATGGGCGGCAGCCGGAATCAGGACAGCGAGCAGGAGCAGGGATTGATTCGCGAGATTCAGAGTACTCCTCCGGTTGAGGATGTCTGCAAGGTGGGGGAAGTAGCTGATTGCGGTCAGGACAGACTCGTGACCGTATGCGGAGCGTATGACGGGGAAATCGGGAAGTCAAGCGATTTCTTGGGACTGTATGGCGGGCTTGGCGGGGCGGCGGTGATGAGGGTGTCCGGGAAAGCAGATTCCTCATGCCTCCACTTCGCTACGCTCAGCGTCGCGCGTCGGAATGACAAAGATGCGTTGAGTGAGCGAGACTGCGGCCCGATACAACCAGGCCGCTGGACAGCCGAGGGGCAGCCGTCCCCGCACGAGTCGTGGTGGTCGTGGCGGACAGCAGATTCCTCACCGGGCTTGCGCCCGGTTCGGAATGACAAGAGTTCTTAGTGAGTTGCGGATTCTGCGGGGGCGGGGCTCGCTGCGGGCATCAGACTTGCCTTAACCGTCGCTCCCGGCAATTCGTCGCCGCGAAAGAATTTGTCCTTGGCGGCTTTCATCTCTGGCATGGCTGCGTAGGGTTTGCTGTAGTCGTTGGCGGCGTTCCAGAATAAGAATCCTATGCCGCCTTTTTCCTTGGCCGTGGCCACTTGCACCTTTATGTACTCGGGCGAATAGGTTTTGGTGCGCCAGTGGAAGGCTTGCAGCCAGGGGCGGATTACTACGCCGCTGCCTTTGGTGATCAACTCGAAGCGCTCCATGGATTCGCCGATGAAGTGCTCGGGGGCGTCGCCGGGGTGGGCGATGTTGTCCATGCCGAAGAAGTGCGAGGGGTAGATCATGGGCGAGAGTACGTCGCAATATTTCGCCATGCCGACGATATCCTGGCCGGTGTGGGAGAGATCGACTTGACGCTGCCAGGCCATTACGCCGAAGACGTCGAGGGAGAGCAGGACGCCGGTGGGGTGGAGTTCGGCGTAGGCTTTTTTGAGGAAGGCGGTGATTACGTCGGTGCGCTGGGGGCCGTGATTCGCCGCGCTGCATCCGGTCTTGCGCCCCTTCGGGGCTGGTTGGGCTTTATCGCCGACTTCCCCACGGCTTGCGCCCCCTCGGCTCGCTCGGGGCAGGCTGTGGGCTGCATTCTTTTGCCCCTTTGGGGCTGGCTCGGAGTTGGCTGAGGCAGAGCAGCCTTGGTCAGCAATGTCTTTGGTGGATGCCGAATCCTGAGCCTGATTGGTGTCCGGGTGCTCGGATTGAAATACGAAACTGGCGTCTTTTTGGTCGCCTTCGGCGGGGAAGCGGACGTAGTCGAATTGAATTTCGTCGGCGCCGGATTGGGCTACGAATTTGGCGAGGGCGATGTTGTAATCCTGAACTGTAGGATTTGAGGAGTCGGTCCAGACTAGCTTGCCATTTTCGCGCCACGGAGCTTTATTTTTGCGCGATTGCACGGCTAGTTCGGGGTGCTCGACTACCAGGCGCTCGTCGCGGAAGATGGCGATGCGGGCGATGGCGTGCATGTTTTCGGAGTGCAGGAAGTGGACGAACTTCGGCAGGTCGTGAATGTAGACCTGATGTTTGCCGAGCAGCGGATGCTCGAAGGGAATGGTCACGCTGCCGTCGGAGTCTTTGATATCGAAGACTACGGCGTTGCCGCCGACTTCGCGCCAGTGGCGGATGATGCGGAGTCCGTGATCGCTGGCGGCCATGATGCCGGTCAGGTAGATGGCGCGGACTTCAAAATCTTTGGCGACGGGGACAGTTTTTTCGACGATGGGCGCGGGAAGAATTCCGGGGATGGCGATCGGCTCGCCGGCTTTTAGTATGTTGCCGGAACGGTTGCCGTTGACGTGGCGGATGGCTTCGGCTAGTTCTGAAGACGTCAGATAAGAAGTGCTCTTTAAATATTGGCGGGCGATGGTGGGAATGGTGTCGCCGCGCTTTGCCGTATAGGTGGTGGATAATGGCTGTGAAACGTCGGCAGGCTTCAGTGTGCTTGGAATGCTTGCGCTGACGGGCTTGAGTTGCGCGGCTTGCGGCGCTGGTTGCGCGGTTTGCGCTGCCGCCTCGGCGGAGGAGAAGCGCGAGTTCACCCGCACGGCAGCCACGCCAAATAGAACGCACGAAACAGCAGAGATAGTAAGGATAGACGAGCGCCGCAAAAGTTCCTCCCAGACCCTAGCCAACTTGGATGCTATCCCGCGCTGAACGGCCCCGCCAAGTTACCCCGGGTCATCTCCCCCTTGTGGGCGTGCGAAGATCAAGGGCAAGAGCAACGGCAAGAGCAACGGCTTTACCACGGGGGGCACGGGGGAACACGGGGTAAACCTTTTTGGGCGGGACAGTCCCTTCCTTTGTGCGCAAAGTATTTCTCTCGTACCTCTTTCACTTTTCAACGTGCTCTGTTCTAATCTCGGGGCTGGGGGCGTAACTCCAGCGGATGCAAAGGTTTTTGTTCTATCAACACGCCTGCGGCCGTGGCCAGCGGCTTGCTTATTCGTAAGGGACCGGGGGACGCGCTGTGGGGTCCGGAACGCGGCTGGTTTCCGAGTGACAGATTTTGTCATCTTCGGAAAGAGGGAGTCGCAATGAGGGGCCCGAAGAGTTCCTGGAATCGCAGGCAAAAGGCCAAGGATACGGCCTGGAAAAGGAACGAAACGCCGGTGCAAGCCGGGTAAACGACCTTATGAGAACGAATCTCGCAACCGTGCTGGATCCGAACCGCCGCAGCAGTGATGCTGGAGAGTTTGAAGCTGCCCTGCGCCGCAAAATAGTGGGCCAGGATGCGGCTGTCGAAAAAGTCGCCGAGATTTATCAGATGTTTCTGGCGGGGTTGAATGCGCCGGGACGTCCGGTGGGGAACCTGCTTTTTCTGGGGCCGACTGGGTCGGGGAAAACGCGCGTGGTGGAAGCCATGGCGGAGGCCTTGTTCGGCGATTCGCGAGCCTGCATCAAGATTGATTGCGCCGAGTTCCAGCACTCGCACGAGATTGCGAAGTTGATCGGTTCGCCTCCGGGATATCTGGGTCATCGCGAGACTCATCCGCTGCTGACCCAGGAAGCGTTGAACCAATGGTTCACCGAGAAGCTGAAACTTTCGATCCTGCTGTTCGACGAAATTGAAAAGGCTTCGGACTCTTTGTGGCAGTTGCTGCTGGGCATTCTGGACAAGGCGACGTTGACGCTGGGCGACAACCGGCGCGTCGATCTTTCCCAGTGCATCATTATTCTGACCTCGAACCTGGGGGCCAGCGAGATGACGAATCTGGTGGATGGCGGATTCGGATTCGCGCCGAAAGCAGTGGAAGTTGACAACAACTTCGACGACAAGATTCAACGTACCGCGGTGGAAGCGGCGCGGCGCAAGTTCACGCCGGAGTTCATGAACCGCATCGACAAGACTGTGGTCTTCAAGACGCTGCGGGACGAGCATCTGTCGCAGATTCTGGAGATCGAGCTTGGCATGGTGCAGCAGCGCGTGCTGATGGCTGCGGGCGCCAATCAATTCGTTTTCAATTGCACTTCAGGTGTGAAGCAGTTCCTGTTGAAGGAAGGCACGGACCCGCGCTACGGTGCGCGCCATCTGAAGCGGGCGATCGAGCGGCATCTGGTTTTCCCGCTGGCCAACCTGGTCGCGACCGGGCAAGTGAAGCTGGGAGATTTTGTGCGCGTGGATATGGCTTCAGAGACGCAGATGATCTTCGTGAAGGAAGCGGAGAACACCATGGCGCCGGTTTTGCTGGAACGCTACGGAGCTGCTGCCGCCAACATGCCTGCCATGCGCGCGGCGCGTACAGCCGTTAATGGCGGCCGCCGCGATCTGGGTGCAAGCCCCATCGCGGAGAGCAAATAAATTTGTTCGGATTTGTCCGACTCGCTTGACCGCATCTCGCGAGCCTCTTTTGGGCGCCGGGGAATATCCTGGCGCCTTTTTTTGTGCCCGAATGGGTAGCGGTCCGGCGGAAAGGTTTTGGCGAACTGGCTCAACCCGATCGGATGTAACGCCTGGCTCCTGACACGCACTATGACTGTGGTGGTGCGGATTCTCCTTTCGCAGTCATAAGCGGTCCAGCGCGAGGGGAAGGGTACACGGGAGGTCGATATGAGCAGCGGAAGCAGCCCGGACGGCAGAGCGCAATCGAGCGAGGTTGTCGAGGTACCGAAACAGAGGGCACGGTCACGGTTTGAACCTCTCCTCTTCATGGGCGAGGTCTTTCGTGAGTCAATGGGACTCTGCCGCAAATTGTTATCTGGCCTGTGGAGGACGCTGCCGTCCTATCTGCCTTTTTACGTGCTTGCCGTTGTGGCAGGCTATGCGGGCTGGGAGGCACAAACGCCGGTAACCATCATTGCGCCCTTCCAGATGCCGAAAGCCGATCTGCCTTTCAGCGGCGATATCGTCGCCGATGCTCTGCAGGACGCTCTGACGTCGATTCACGATGATATCGAGAAAGAAAAACAGGATCCGAGGTTGAGGTCATCGGAGATGGATTTGCCGGATCTGCGAGGGCTGATCATTCCAAAGTTCGGGCGCGTACAAGTGCCCACTCGATTCGCTGTCGAGGTACAGGGATGGTCCTACTAGGGGATAATTTCCGTAGCGCGATCGGTGATTGGTACCGAGACCACAGTTTCTGGAGACGTAATACTGAACGGAAAGGCATTCATCCTGATCGCGCGGACGGGCGATGCTGGCCCCTGGGAATCAGTCTCCAGCCCGATGAGCGCCGAAGGATTGAAGCGGGCCAGCAGAGACCTGGCGGAGAAAATCCTGGCGACGCAGGATCCGACACTTGCGGGAGCGGCGCTGCTTAAGGACGGACAAGCCGGCCAAGCACTGGCGGCGCTCAACCGGGCGCAGAGCCTTAACCCCACCGATGCGCGTGTAAAGTTGAATCTATGCATGGGGTTGGAAGCCAATCGCCGGTACGAGGAAGCGAAAAAGTGCTATGAGGGTGTGCTGAACATGAATCCGAGCTCTCCCGAGGAAGTATTGGAGCGGCTTGCGCAAGCTTATTACCTGAATGGACAACGAGATCTTGCAGTCACGCGTTTTAAAGAGTTGGCCCACAAGCACGGTTATAGAGGCGCGCTGCTCGCGCTCGGCAAAGCCCTGGACGACATGGGAAATCATGAAGAGGCTCTGAAAGCATACGACGAATTCCTGGCAGCCGAACATCGCAGCCGGAGCCTGGCTATTGCTCACGTGAACAGGGGGTTTGCTCTGGCGCGTCAGGGCAAGCACGAAGAAGCGCTAAAGGAATATCAAATTGCGCTCGACGATGCTCCGGGCGACGTGCTAATCCTTGCCAACATAGGCGTCGAATTGGCCAAGGCGGGAGACCTGGATGCTGGTATAGCCCAACTTCAGAGCGTCGTGGATGAGAATGTGAACCCGGATTCTGTACCGTTCGCTTTTTTGCAACTCGGAATCCTATTCCAGGAGAAAAGTGACTGGCAAGGCGCTGGCGATCAGTTCCGGAGAGCAACCGACTTACGACCGAATTACAGCGACGCTCACAGCAAACTGGCTTATGTCCTGGCTCAAGAAGGCCGTCGACCAGAGGCGCTCACGGAATACGCCAAGGTCGCAAGGCTCAGCCCTCGTGAAGTAGACAGGAGGTATGCGCAGGTTCTTGCCAATCAATGGTTAGGCAACGCGCTGCGTGACCAGGGGCAGTATGCTGCCGCTGCGTCCGCTTATCGCGAAACCGTTCGACTCAAACCTAACTACCGGGCGGCTCATTGTGAGCTGGGTTTCGTGCTTGAAAAGCAGAAGCATCTCAGCCAAGCCATCCAGGAGTATCGCGTCGCATTGCTGGCCAATTCGAAAGAACTGGATAGTAACGAATCGCTTGATCTGGCTCATCGTCGTCTGGTAAGTGCACTTGCGAGCGAGGGAGGAGCGCCCCAGGCAGAAAGCGTTGCCCAGGTTCGCAAGGCCACGGCCGTCACTGCAGTTGAATAAGGAAGCCTCGACCGACCGCGAGATCGCTGCGAAACTCAGTTCAGGCGCAACTCAAGATCAAACGCCACCGTCGTTCGCACAACAGGTGGCGAGGCGATCAGCGGCCCCAGGCACAACATCTCGCAACGTTCTAACTGCAAGTGGCCTGAGCCACCCGAGCCAGTTCGTGCATCGGCCAGGGTGGCTCTCCAGGGATCCCGATCAGGCTGCTGCCTGCTCTGCTGCACGGCTCTTCGATCCCAGCGCTTCAGAGAGTTTTTCCGAAACGATCTGAACGGTCACCTTCGTTGCCGGGGTATCGGCCAAGGCGTTCAGCAGGGCGTAGTCGTGATGAGTAGCGAGGACGCGCATTGGCGTCACCTCAACGCCTGCCTGAATGAGCTTCCTGGCGTACTGTTCGCCTTCGTCGCGAAGAATGTCATTTTCATCCACGATAACGAGAGCTGGAGGCAAGCCTTTCAACTGTTCGAGCGTTGCCGACAAAGGAGAGGCTGTCGTCTTCTTTCGGTCTTCTTTGTTGGGAGCGTAGGCATCCCAAAACCATGCCATGGCGGCTTTTGTCAGCCACGGACCATTCGCAAACTCTTCGTACGTGGGCTGAGACATGCTCGAATCCGTGACTGGATACATCAACACCTGGTAAAGAATCGACGGCCCATTGCGCTCTTTGGCGAGCTGGGCGACCACCGCTGTCGTGTATCCCCCTACGCTTTCTCCGGCTACGGCGAGCCGGGTGGGATCGACTCCCAGCTCCTTGCCGTGCTCTGAGACGTATTTGGCAGCCGCATAACACTGCTCGACGGAAACCGGGAACTGCGCCTCCGGGGATGGGGTGTAATTTACAAACACGAAGGCGGCATTCGCGCCATTCACCAGGTCGCGCACCAATCTGTCATGGGTGTGTTTGCTGCCAAGAATCCAGCCGCCACCGTGGAAGTACATCACTACGGGGAGAATCCCTTTAGCGCCCGCTGGGCGATAGATGCGAACTGAGACTTCGCCCGTCGGACCCACAGGAAAGACCTTCTCTTCTATATCGGCCGGAAGCTTCTTGACGTCGATAGCCTGCGCATCTTCGAGAACTTTGCGGGCGTCTGCATAGGAAAGAGTGTAAAGCGGCTTTCCCCCTTGGGCTGCGAGAGCGTCGATAAAAGCCTGCGTCTTGGGTTCGAGAACTGGGGCGTTCGGTTTTGCCATGACATTTCCTTTCTCGGGCTGGTGGGTGATTTGACTGCGCGAACTAAGTTTAGGTCGGGAGCCGGAGTTTTTCCAGCGGGGATGGGGGTAACGGTGGAAAATCGGGCGCTTCCGGAGCAGCTATCGCCAAACAAAAGACTGGTATCTATTCTTCTTTCGCGATCCCGTCATCTTTCCAGTGGTGACCGCACGAATCGCAGGCCCATTCGTATTGTTGAGGAGAGCTGCCTTTCGGCTCAGCGATGAGACGCTCGAAGATGACTTCCGTCGAATGGCATTTTGGGCAGCGCACTGGGAGTTCGTCGAGTTCTCCCTCTAGTTTTGGGGCCGGCTCGTTTACCGGCACGTAATTCGTTAGTGACCGGCGTGCCCACGGTAAACCGATGCGCATGACCTGCACGCTAACGCCATCGGCAAAATTTGAGGTGACCGCGTCGACGCCCGTGGCCTTTTCGGGTCCCATGAAAAACGGAATGCCCGCCCTATCCAGCAGAGTCTGCAATTGAAGGGCATCCGACAAGCTCCACACGGTGCAGATCTCCACTAACGCTCGGTCCTCGTCATCCGGGAAATCGGACGGAGGAGGTGGGTCCGTCGTAGCAGGAAGCTCCTCGGGCTGAGATTTTAGCCCACGCCGGGAAATCTCCGACGCCAAACAGTGTTTGGCGATCTCGGTTAATTCGGAGCTTTGCCCTGAGAGCGCCAGAAGTTCGCCGTCACTCATCTGTCGATAATGCTCCGAGAGGTGCAGCATTTCCGCCGCCAGGTCGAGGCCTTCCATAGTGGTCATCCTCTTCCCGGTCCGGAGTGGAACGGGTCGTCTTGTGGCGTGTTGGGCGCGTCCTCCGGGCTTGGAATGTCCAAGTTGATGACGATGGGTTCCTGGCCGCTGCGGACGATCACTGCCTCTACCGGCTCATCCTTGCGCGCGTTCAGTTCCTGATGAGGGACGTAGGGAGGGACGTAGACGAAGTCTCCAGGGCCGGCTTCATCGACGAACTCGAGATGATTTCCCCAGCGAAAGCGTGCGCGGCCGCGCACTACGTAGATCACGGTTTCAAGTTCGCCGTGGTGATGAGGGCCGGTCTTGGCATTGGGATGGACCACAACCGTTCCCGCCCAGAGTTTCTGCGCGCCGACTCGGGCATGCGAGATGGCCTCGGCGCGGTTCATGCCGGGCGTTTGAGGAGTGTTGGTATCGAGTTCGCCACCGCGGATGATGCGCAGGCCGTGGTGTTTCCAATCGGGGGTTTCGTTTTCTCGAAGCCGAGGGGAGGGCGGATCGTTCATGGGCTGCCTTTCTCAGTCCGGCGGCGTCAGAAGCGCAATGCAAAACTCGCGGGCCGCGTCTCGCGAGAAATTCTCGGCGCCGGAAATATTCGACGAATTGTTTGTTGTCCTAATGACCAGCAGCGATGAGGCGGAGCCCGTTTTGCGAAATTGAGATTTACGGTCAATACGCGTCATGGCGAGCAACTATAAACGCGGCGCGCGGCAGATCGCAACTCAGTCAAAGGCTAGGGGTGTAATCGGTCAATCGCATCAATTGAGGACAGGTTTTGGCGATCAGTGCAGCGTGTTGATCAAGTTTCCGTTTGGATCGTACACGGTAATAGTATTGGCAGGCGCATTGGCGACGTAGATGTTTCCGGCTTTGTCGAGCGCGATGCCTTCGCAGTGCGAAGTCTGGTTGTTGATCACGAGCAATAACTTGCCGTCTTCGCTGTACTTGGTGGCGGTGCCGCTGTAGAAGTCGGAGATGTACACATTGCCGGCATGGTCGAAGGCTACGCCGGTCGGGCCAGTATTCACGGTGTCGGTGTAGGTATCGAGTTCGGTTGGATGCAAGGTGAGAAGCTGGCCTACGTTGTAGCTGGTGACGTAGTTCGGTCCCGCGGTAGGTCCGGTGCCCACGTAGATGCTCCGTCCGTGAATTGCGAGTGCGCCGGGAGCGCTGAACGTGCGGGCACTGCTGTCTTGCGAAAGAGTACCGACTACGTTGCCGTTGACGTCGTAGACGCTGATGGTGTTGTTTCCGTTGTTGGCTACGTAGACGTCGCCGTAGGCGTCGACGGCAACTCCCAGGGGCTTGCTGATTTTCTGGCTGATGGTTCCCGTTATAACCTGGTGCAAATTGGGGTCGTACATGGTGACGTTGTTGCCGGTGAAATTCGTGACATAAAGGTCGCCAAACGTGTCGAAGGCCAGGCGGGTGGGCCCATTCAGGCCGGCGCTGACGGAATTGACCTGGTTCAGCGAAGTGTCATAGATGAGAACCTGACTGGTGCCGTAGTTTGCGACGTAGAGGTTGCCCTTGCGGTCGAAAGCCAGTCCGTTCGGCTGGTTCAGTGGAATTTGAGCTTGGGTTACGATTGCCAGGCATACCACCAGGAAGCCGATGGAAGCGCACTTGAACTTCGTCACAGAGTCCTCCGGAAGCGAAGAGTTGTTGGGTTCCTTGTGGTAGGGGAGGGAGTCCAGCCGAAGCCCCCGTCTCTATACTTTCGCAAACAGGCAGGAATTATACACTCCTCATATGAGGGCTGTGTTTCTGTTGCGTGGGTAGTGGGCTATGGGTAGTGCGCGCAAAATACCTGGATTCCGGCCCCCAGCTTTGGTAACTGCAGCCACAACTCCAGATGCCGATGGCTCTAGGACGGGGTAATTTTTCAAATGAGCGAGCAGGAATTAGTTTTCAATGTCCGGGAGCTTCATGTGATCAGCCTCAGATGCGGAAACTGCGGGCACGGAACGATCTTTGATTTTGAAAACAAGGACTACCTGGAGAAGTTGGTTTCGCCCAAGTGTGGTGTTTGTAACACAGAACTGGAAATTGACCTTCGGGAGCAGCTAAATGCGTATCGTGGTTTCTACGACAGTATGTCGAAGTGCGAACGCGTCGAATTTCGTGTTCGGCTGACCAAGCCCGACGCAGGCGCATCCGCGACCGAGGTGATTGAGGCGGTTTCAACGGCGGTGGCGGGAGTAGAAGAGGCCGTCACCACCGCCTTTGCGAAGGAGCTAGCGGGCAGTAGGTAAAGGCAAAGTGCCCCTTCCTGGTACGTTGCTCACTTCCGGGCCTGGGTCTCTCGCAGGCTTGCCGATTTATCCCGCTCTCTCCAGTAACAGAGAAAATTCGTCGTGCTCTCAAACGCTAATGATGATGCCGGCGCTCTATATTCGGTACGTTTCAATTCCTTGGCCGGCTGTGGGCCCGCTTTTACAACGGTACATCTTTCGGAACCTAGTGGCCCCGAGATGACCCGGGCGCCTTCTTTCTGTTCCCACAATGCGGGCAGGAAGTACGACAGAAAACCCCGTCTCTAGTTCGAAAACGGCAGGAATTCCACACTTCCTACGTGGAGGCGGTGTTTTGTGCGCCGATCCAAAGGATCAGCACCGAGTCTGTGGTGTCTGGGAATGGGCTTTTCCACCAACACAATTTTCAGACACGACCAGGTTTTGACATTTTGTTGACAATTGAGTCGCGACGACGTGGAAAGATTGTCCGCGTCGTCCAACTCATGCAATTCAAGCTTCCCCTGCAAAAGGAGCTGTTATGGATCTTCGCGCTAGCTTTCCACGAGTTTTCTTGTTCCTCCTTCTGAGTGGGGCGGCATCGTTGTGCGCCGCCCAAACCTACACAATCACTGATCTCGGTACAGTCTCGGGAGACACTTACAGCGTCGCGCGTGCCGTCAACGCCACCGGCGAAGTCACCGGTGCGGTGGGCAGTGACCGGAACAACACCAGTGGCGTGTTCCTTTACAGCGCCGGAGTGATAACGAACCAGGGCACTCTGGGCGGCAGCAGCGGCGTCGGCAATGGGATCAACGCAACTGGGCAAATCGCGGGATATTCCACCAATGCTTCCGGAACGTATCGCGCTTTCCTCTCGACCGGCGGCACACTAACGGATATCGGCGACCTCGGTGGCGGCTCGGCCGTGGCGTATGCGATCAACGACGCGGGGGACGTCGTCGGCTCCGCAGTCACCTCTGACGGCAGCAATCATCCTTTCTTCTACAGCGCTGGCCACATGACCGACCTCGGCACTTTGGGATCTCCCAACGGCAACTCGTGGTGGAACAGTGCGCAGGGCGTGAATAATTCCGCGGTCGTGACCGGCACGTCGTACGATGCGCATGGCAACTTCTTCGCCTTCACGTGGAGCAATGGCACCATGACCAAGATGGGCACGCTCGGCGGTTCATGGAGCCAGGGCTATGCCATCAACAATAAAGGTCAGGTCACCGGCCTTGCCTATACCAAAAATGGATCCGCTCACGCATTTCTCGCCACCAACGGAGTGCTGAAAGATCTGGGAACCCTCAATGGCCCGACCGGCACCACCTGGGGTTTCGCTATCAATGACTCGGGCGTGGTCGTGGGCCAAGGCACCTTTCAGTCGACATATCACGCGTTCGTCTATAGCGGCGGGAAGATAAAGGATCTGAACAAGCTGATTCCGGCGGGATCCGGCTGGGTCCTACTCTCGGCGAACGGCATAAACAAAGCTGGTCAGATCGTAGGCCAGGGCACGCACAACGGACAATCGCGTGGATTTTTGTTGACCGTAAAATAACGCTCAATTGTTGACAACGACCTGTAGCGAAAGCCACGTTTCTCAGAACGTGGCTTTTTTACCTGGCGGCGAGAAATCGGTGTTCGCTTCTCAACTTGCAACTCGCGTTAGCTGGGCAGCATTGCCGCTCGCCGCGAAATTCTGGCCGAAGTGTTGGGCTGCACCGAGAATGCGGTGGTGCTGCGCATCACCTTCTGGAACGCCGCTTGGAACTGTGCCATTTCCTCGTGCGTGCCCACTGTAATGCGAACGCAGGTCGGCATCACGGGCCAGATACGGCCAATGAAAACTTTCTGCTGAGCCATGGCGTCGATTACCTGCTTGCCGGGACGCCTGGTGTCCAGCAGGAAGCAATTTGATTCCGACGGAATGTAGGAGTAGCCGTTGCGATCAAGCCACTGGAAAGTCTCCTGACGAATAGCAGCATTGATGCGTTTGCGTTCTGGAACCAGGTTCGGATCTTTCAGACTGGCTGAAGCGGCGACCAGAGCGGTTACGGGCATGAAGTTCCATCCGGCACGATCCATGATTTTCTCGAGCAGGTCGGGACGGGCAATGGCGAATCCGCAGCGCAGCCCGGCCATGCCGTAAGTCTTCGAGAAGGTGCGCAGAACAACCACATCTTTCCCGGCCTTGACCAGATCGAGGGTGGAAGGCGCATCGCAAAAATGGATGTAGGCTTCGTCGACCATCACGATCGATCCCTTGGGTTTGTTCTCGACGAGGTATTCGATGTCGGCATGCGGGGTCAGCGTGCCCGTGGGATTGTTGGGTGAGCAAATGTAGAACAGTCCGGCGTCGGGAGCGGCGGCGAGCATGGCCTTGACGTCGTGGGCGTGCGTCTTGGTAAGCGGAACTTTCACCACGCGGGCTTCGGCGGCGCCGGCCGCATGCATTCCTGCCTCGTAACCAGGATCCGCAGTGACGTAGCTTCTCTTCGCCGAGGTGAACGCGATCACCCCGAAGCGCAGCGCCGGCGTAGATCCCGGGAAAGCGTGGACCCACTCGGGATTGAGGCCTTCTTGTTGAGCAAAGGTGTGGATGAGTTCGTCGGTAAGGTTGTCGAGGTAACGCCCGCCTTGAGGGATGATGGCGGAAATGGCATCCCGCGCCGATTGGCAGGGGCCAAGCGGATTCTCGTTGGAGTCGATCATGACCGCATCTTTGGGAACAGGCCCACGAGCAGCAGCCGCCAGCATGGGTTCCGAGACCATGTGCAGAGCCGCAGCGGCGGCTGAGAGTTGCAGAAAAGTGCGGCGGGACGGCGAGAGATTGTTAGAGGACATGGCGAGGCTCCATTAGTCTAGTGATCTGGCGAGATAAGGCTAAATGATTTCGCGTTTGTGGAACAGCGAAGATTTTGCCTATGTGGAGTGGGCACTCTGCCCGCTTGCTTTTGACTCTGCTCTTACCCCCTGCCCGCGCAAGTGCAGCACACACCGAGCTACTGTCCGGTCCCGCTCACACTCATCGTCTGCACCGACGGTGTCGCCGAATCCGTCACAGTGACCGAGGCAGTGCGAGTCCCGACCGCGCTGGGCGTGAAGGTCACGGTGAAAGTGCAGTGAGCCTTCCCAGCCAGCGAAGAGGTACACGGAGTCGTGCCCCCAGGAGCGGCGGCAAAGTCGCCACTGCCCGTAATGGTTGGGCTTACCGCGCTGCTCAGGTTGTTGGTCAGCGTAACGGTCTGAGCCGCGCTCGTGGTGGCAACGGTCTGCGCGGCGAAGGTGAGCGTCGCGGGCGCGAATGCCAGTGGCAGAGCGGACGTGCCTTTCGCGTCGAGTATCTGCTGGTTGATGGCCGCGTTGTCGGTGATCACGACCGCGCCGTTGATGGTCCCGCTGGAGCCGAGTGCCGGCGAGAAGGTAACGTTGAGCGTACAAGTGGCCGATGCGGCCAGAATAAGGTTGGCCGCACAGGGCTTCGATCCGCTGCCGGTAGCGGAGAAATCTCCGCTGGTCGCGATGGTGGTCAGGGTCAACGAACTGGCGCTGTTGTTCTTGACGGTAAGAGATTTCGCCGCGCTCGTTGTGCCCACCGCTTGAGCCGTGAAGGTAAGCGTGGTGGGAGTGAACGTTAGGGGCGCAGTGCCGCCACCCGAGCCAGTGCCCGAAAGCCCGACAAGTTGCGGAGAGAATCCCGCGGCATCCGTAATGGCGAGGGCGCCGTTAATGCTGCCGTTGGCAGTGGGAGTGAAGGTGACCGCAATATTGCACTTCGCTTTCGACGCCAGCGAGGCCGCACAGGTCGTGCCGGTTGAACTAACGGCATAGTTGCCACTGGCACTGAAAGAGAAGCTCAGCGTACTGGACTCATTGTTGGTGAGAGTCACCGTTTTCGCAGCCGTTGTGTGGCCTACGGTTGCGGTGCCGAACGCCAAGGTCGCCGGGCTGATCGTTAGCGGCAGACTCCCAGTTCCGGAAAGCGCAACAGTCTGAGGCGAGTCGGGCGCGGAATCGCTGATTGCAAGCGATCCGGTCAGCGATCCCGAAATCGAAGGAGTGAAATTAATATTCACCGTACACGAAGCCCCCGCGCCGAGTGAAGATCCGCAAGTATTGCTCGCAACTCCAAAATTTCCCGTCGCACCAATGGAATTGATACTCACACTGCCCGCGCTGGTGTTCTTCAGTGTGACAGCTTTCGTTGCACTGGTGGTGCCAGCGACTTGTGAGCTGAAGGTGAGAGTCTGCGGCGAGGGCGTGAACGTAGGCGCACTTGCTACCGTGAACGGCAGCGCACCGTAAGCGGCGCAGGTCGCACCGGAGGGGAAATTCTCCACAAAGATCTGCTGCGCACCCGGAGTTGTGAGGTCCGCCGAGGTCATCGCAACCGTGATCTTGCTGGAATTAACGAACGTCGAGGTGCGAAAGACGTTATTCACGAACACCAGCGTTCCGGACGTGAAGCCTGTGCCGTTAAGCGTCAGCGTGAAGTTCCCGCCCCCGGAGACTGCCGCACTGGGACTGAGACTGGTCAAGGTCACCGGCGTGGCTGTCGTGCTGTAGTCCGCGGTCACCAGCAGTTCGTCGTTCATGGTGACGTTCTGCGGATTCATATTTCCGCTCAGGTTCTGCTGCCACTCGGTAAAGGTCCACCCCGGATTTGGCGTTTCGGTAAACGTCAGCAAAGTTCCAGCGGGATAATAGCCGTCGCCCGTCGGAGAACTGGGCACTACGCCAATCCCTCCGGCACATCCTTCGTTGGCGTAATCGCTCAAGTAGTACTGCGGCGTGAGGGTTGCGGTGTAGGTCGTGGAAGAAGACGGCGCGGAAATGTTGTGGGTCTGCGCGCCTCCATCACTCCAAGTGCTGAATACATAACGGGTGTTGCCGGTCCATGGCCACTGTGTCTGGTCCACGCCGATGCTGTGGGTAGTTCCCGCCTTCCACGCACCGCCGTAGTAGAAATCATTGAAGTTGATGGGATCGGGCCAGTAGCCGCCATCCACGATCACATAGTCGTTGTTGTCCTGCGGATTCGTCGTGAATGTGTAGGTCGGCGAGGAGGTTGGAGCAAAATAAGTAGTGGTGTTGATGGGATTGCCGGTCTCTGGCACATAAAAAGTCTTGGGATTTGTGCTCAGCCCGCCCGGCAGCCAGTAGGGCGAGTTAATGTACTGGTAAAAGGTCTCCCCGGAGTTGGGAATCGCCGTGAGCGTGACCTGTTGCCGCGCGGTGTAGTACACGCCGCTCACGCCGGAATAGCTGACCGGCGCGGGGCTGGGCGTAATGGTTCCCTGGTTCTGGTAAGCCGTCGTCGCATAGGGCACGATCTGAATGAAGCTGGCCATGTAGACCGTGGTCGCGGGCGATCCCGCGGGAAACGCCAGTTCGCCATTTCCCGGCAGAACGGTAATCGTGTGACTCTGCCCACCGTTGTCATTCCAGCGTCCGTAGGTGTAATAGAAAGTCGTCGACGTGGTGGTGCCCTCGATGACTCCGGCCTGGCTCTGGGCGTTCGAGGCGACATTGAGCGTGTGGGACGAAAACAGCGGCCAATTGTAGGTCTGCGGCGTCGTAACCGTCGCTCCGTCCACGATGACCTGCAATCCTGGAGGATTCGTGGTGATGGTAACTTCGGTAGGTGCGAACCCGTAAAGGCGGCGGATCGCGTCGATATCGCTGGCGGAATAGCCGACGGTATTAGAGAGCGGCATGCCCGCCGGAATGGACTCCAACACCGGCGCGCCGTTCTTGCTGAAGTTCCAGGCGAAGTAGTGCATGACGGAACTCCAGTCATACAGGGTCAGAGCTTGCATGTCGTCGTACTGGATCGTCGAGTCCGAATACGCGGTATTCACCATGTTGCTGAAATTCACGGTCACATAAGAGTTGCGGTCGGGTCGCGATTGCTCGTGCCAGAATCCAGTCGCATGCCCCATCTCATGCAGCAGGGTAGACACGGTGCATGTTCCCGAGCCCCAGATTTGCTGCTCTCCGCCGATCATCCCGATGTAGGAATTGCCCTGTCCGCTGGTGTCGGCGGGATTGAGGTTGAAGTCGACGTAGTTCGCCTCAGAAGTGTGTGCCACCCACTGAATTTGTCCGGCGAAAATCGAGTTGTAGGTGCTGATCGCGGTGTTGATGTTGGCGACGTCTCCGGAGGCAGGATCGATGATGTAAGGAATCTGGAAGACGCTGCCCACCAGTGGCCAGCGATACTGCAGGTAGGAGAGAGTTCCACCCGGCGTGAAGAGCGGAAGTTTCTGGTCGACGTGCTCGAGCGCGATGTCTCCCTCGGTAATCATCTTTCCGTTCACCATCTGGTAGGTGACCCACCGGCCGCGATAGATTCCGGTGCCCGTCTTCGACGGGGCGTTCTGGGCGAAACCGAAAGTAGCGATCGTCAGAAAAACGATCGTCAGAAAAAGAAGAATCAGGGCAGACGCAAGGCCGCGCTCGCGCTTCGCCATGTGCAGAACCTCCGGATGTCGATAAGGAAAAAACGGACCCGCAAGCTATGGGGGATTACCAGCTTGCCTAGGAAGTTTGCTTTGATTTGGTGGCAGATGTCAAGAGTGAAAGGGATTGCAGCATGCAGGAACGCGGCGGGCGCACGCCGCGGCGGCCGCGTCCCAGCGACAGCACGCTATTACTTCTCATCTTTCTTTCCTCTTTCCTCTTTTCTCTTTTCTCTTTCACGCTACTGTTCTTTATTCCGCGCGGTTGCGTAATAGCCGGCGCGGGTTTGGATCTTGTAGCCCTGTTTTGATTTGATTTGCAGTTTGCGGTAACCGCCATCGAGCGCGAGGTTTGTGGACGTATAGCCAATGTTGTACTGGCTGCGCAGTTCCGCCGCGATCTGGTCGAAGGCTTCCTTCAGCTTATCGAATTTGTTTCCCACGTTAATCACGCGGCCACCGGTTTCCTCGGTGAGCTTCCGCATTTCGCCCTCGCCGGTATAGGCCAAGCCCATGCCGTAATACCCGCCGCGGTCGGCGCAGAGCAGTACGTAAACGATGGCGTCGGCTTTCTGGGCGGCCTCGATGGCGTCTCTAATCTTGAGCTTGCTGCCTTCGTCCTCGCCGTCGGTGAGCAGCACCATTGCTTTGCGCCCCACTTCCTTGGCGAGCATGTCGTGCGCGGAAAGATATACCGCGTCGTAGAGCACGGTTCCCGGAGCATTGTGGATCGGCACCGGCCCGCCCCCCAGACCTGGTATTCCACCACCGCTCGATACTCCGCTGTTAATCTTTACTTTATTCAGGGCGGCCTGCAGGCGGTGAACGTCGCGGGTGTAATCCTGCACCAGTTCGGATTGAATGTCGAAATCCATCACGAACGCTTCGTCCTTGTCGGTGAGAATCTGGCGCAGGAACGCTCCTCCGACTTCCTTCTCCATATCGAGCACCCGCAGCTGGCTGCCGGAAGTATCGATCAAGATTCCGAGCGTAAGCGGCAGGTTCGACTCGGCCGTGAAGTATTTGATCGTCTGCGGCTTGGCATCCTCGAAGAGTTCGAAATCATCTTTGGTCTGATTGGGAATCAGGGCGCCGTGTTTGTCTTTGACGTTGAAGAAAACGCCCACCACATTGACGTTGACCTTCAAAGTCTCGTCCGATTTCTCCGCCTCGGCAGGTTGCTGGGCCTGTGGCGGACTGGAATTCTGAGCCGAGGCAGCCGGGACGACACCCGATACCGCCGCCAGGCATAACAGAACCGCTGCGGTCCAGGCGGACAAACATTTCGGGTAAGCTGACAATTGGGCCATGAATCATTCCCTCACTGGACTTTTTTGTTAGTCTAGTCTCTGCACTTAGATGCACCAAATGGGTGAGTTCTGGCATCCCAAGCTAGTGTTGAATAGTTTTATTTTCCGGTGGACCGAAGGTGCGTGGTGCTTTTGCCGGGTAAACCTTTGATTTTCGGAGGGAACGGCAGGTGAATGTGATGGAGCCGGTGGCCAAAAACGGTGCCCGAACGGCGGTAGCCAGGTGGATCGCCACCACTCTGCTTGCCGGATTCCTCGGCATCGGCACCCTCATTCCAACGGTTGCGGCCCACTCCCAAAGCCAGCCTCAACAGGCTCAACCGACGCAGACCAAGCCCCAGGACGCCGATATTCCCGACGCTCCGACGGTGCAACCGGCTCCCGAAACGCCTGAACCGCCGCCCATCGCCAAGCCAGAAGAAAAGAAACCCGTAGAGAGAAATCCGTGGACGAACCAGCCGACCACGCCCGCCCCTCAGCCGGGATCGGCCGCTTCAGGAGATGAGGCTTCCATGCCCCCGCCCATGCCTCCGGTCAAGACTGTACCGCGCGGGACGACTGCGGCGAAGAGTTCCCAATCTCAGGAACAGCTGTACACATTGAGGGTCAACCCGACTTTCGTGCAGCTACCCGTTACGGTGAAAGATCGCGATGGGCGACGGGTCGATGGCCTCCTGCCCACTGACTTCAGCGTGATGGAAAACGGGGTCAAGCAGAAGCTCAGTTTTTTCAGCAGCGATCCTTTCGCCCTTTCTGTAGCCATTGTGCTCGATCTGGGAATGCCCGATGTAGCGGTACAAAAAGTAAACCAGACCTTCCCCGCCCTGGTCGGGGCCTTTGCTCCCTACGACGAAGTAGCGCTCTACACCTACAGCAGCACGGTCAGCGAGGTTACCGATTTTACCGGAGCCACGCAGCGGCTGACCGCGGCCCTGAACCAGATGAAGACCGAGCGCGGGCACAACAACGGCGTACCCGTGATGAGCGGCCCCATGGCCAGCGGGCCGGTCATCAATGGCATTCCGGTTGGGAGTCCCACTCAGCCGGTGAATACGCCTCCGAAGGAAGCACACGTTTTGAATGACGCCATTCTGCAGGCGGCGCTTGATCTGAGCAAACGAGACCGTACGCGACGCAAGATTATTTTCGTGATCAGCGACGGCCGCGAATCCGGCAGCACGGCCAGCTATAAGGACGTTCTGAGACTGTTGTTATCGAATGAAATTCAAGTCAAGGGCGTCGCCGTGGATAGTGGGGCGCTGCCTGTCTACCGCAAGCTTGGGCAGTTGCACCTCCCGACCACCGCCTACGGCAATCTTCTACCGAGGTACGTCAACGCCACCGGCGGAGGCGTTCCCTACACCGAACTCTCCAGCAACGCTATCGAAGAAACCTATGCGCAAGCCATGAGCGAGGCCCGCAACCAATACACGCTGGGATACACCCCGGCACGCCCCAAAGTTCCAACCACCAGCGCCTACCGCAACATCGAAGTGACGGTAGACCATCCCGGCCTGAAAATTTATGCCAAAGACGGCTACTATCCCGCGCCGGCAGCGCGATGAGGTTTACCCTGTGTGACCCCGTGGCCTCCGTGGTGAAGGTTTTTGTCGCTCAAGAACTGAATCACCCTCCGGATTTCCGGCTCGGTTCCACAGGGGGTCACCTGAGTAACCTGATTTCCATCCCGCGCGTGTGATATAAAAGCCCCGAGCCCCCAAAGGGATATTTTTGCGCGCGGAGCGGTGCTTGAATCCGCGCTTTTGAGGAAAGCCTTGAGTTTCATCAACTTCGCAGCCCGCGAGATCAATTGCAAAATCGTGTACTACGGCGCCGGACTCGGCGGCAAAACCACGAACCTGCAGGTGATCTACCAGAAGACCGCGGAACAGCAGAAGGGCAAGATGATCTCGCTCGCCACCGAAACCGAGCGCACCCTGTTCTTCGATTTCCTTCCGCTCGATCTCGGCTCCGTGCGCGGCTTCAAAACCAGAATCCATCTCTACACCGTCCCGGGGCAGGTTTTCTACGACGCCAGCCGCAAATTGATCCTGCGCGGCGTGGATGGCATCGTCTTCGTAGCCGACTCACAGGAACAGCGCATGGACGCCAACGTCGAAGCCCTCGACAACCTCATGTCCAACCTCAAAGAACATGGCTACGACTTCAACAAGATTCCCTACGTGCTGCAACTCAACAAGCGCGACCTGCCCGATATTCTTCCGGTGGAAACACTGAATAAAGAATTGCGCAAGAAGAATGAAGCGGTGGTTGAGGCGGTTGCGTTTCAGGGCACTGGCGTTTTCGAGACGCTGAAGGAAATCGCCAAGCAAGTTCTGACGGAATTGAAGGCGGGCGGGTAGGGAAGGCAGTTCTCAGGTCCTCTTTTCCATTTTTTTGGAATTTTTCTCGGAGACAGATCGGGAAGGGCACGGCTTCAGCCGTGCCGCTGGAAGTCAATAAAGACGAGGGCTTTAGCCCCTGAGGGAGCCGACGGCTGCCCCTTCATGTTCGTTTGCGAGATGGCTACTAGGTCTCGTATTTCTTCTCTAACTGATACGCCGAACCGATCATGGCGTGACCCGAAACTTCGTGTTGCTTTTGAGCGTGCCGCTGGGCGTTGTTACCGAGACAAATCCCGTGGTCGCGCCCGTAGGCACAGTGGCCTTGATTGCGGAAGCCGAGATTACCTTGAAGGTAGCGGCGGTCCCGTTAAAGCTCACGCTCGTCGCGCCCACCAGATTATTTCCAAGGATGATGACCGCGGCTCCCACGTTACCTGAGGTTGGGCTCGTCTTCACGAATGGGCGAAGGCCAATGGATAGGCTAAAGACCGTACCGTCGCTGCCGGTACCGCCGCTGGAGGTCGTCCCGTAGAGGAGACCACTCGTTGCCTGTATCAGCCCGCCGATAGACCTGCTGCCGTCGGCGCAGTTCGCTTGAGAACAAAAGCTGTAGAGCGTTGTAAGCGCTCCCCCTGGAGTGACCTTGAAGATCGTGCCCCCGTTATTAACTGCGCCTTGGCTGGTCGTACCGTAGAAATTGCCGTCGGTGCCTTGCACAAGACCATCGTAAGGGGTCTCGCCGTCCGCGCAGTTCGTTTGCGAGCAAAAGCTATAAAGCGTGGTCAGCGTGCCGCTTTGGCTAATCTTGAACACCGTGCCGCCACCATTAGCGCCAGCATAGGTCGTTCCGTAGAAATTGCCATCTGTGGCTTGCACAAGCCCGGCGTAAGGGTACTCGCCGTCGGCGCAGTTCGCTTGCGAACAAAAGCTATAGAGTGTGGTCAGTACACCTTGTGGTGTCATTTTGAACACCGTGCCGCAGCCGCCCGCACAGCTGCTGTTGGCTCCCCCATAAACAGTCGTGCCATAAAAGTCCCCGTTGATGGCCTGCACCAACCCTCCCCAAGGATAATAACCGTCGGTGTCGTCGAAGCTGTGCAACATGGTCAAGGTTCCCGACGGTGTGATGCTGAAGATGGTGCCGCACGGAGTACCGCAGTTATAAGGCCCGCCTTCGCCAGTTGTCCCGTAAAAATTTCCATTAGCAGCTTGAACCAACGTGTCGAAGGGATATTCTCCATCCGTGAAGTCGAATCGGTGCAGCGTCGTTAGCGCCCCAGCGGGGCTGACCTTGAAGACTGTGCCAGCAAAATCGTTACTGCCGCCCGAGGAGGTTGTCCCGTAGAAGTCTCCGTTGGCGGCTTGGACCAGTCCGCCCACGGGATTAGAGCCGTAAGTGCAAGCCTGTCCTCCGGGACAAAAAGTGTAGAGCGAAGTGAGCGTACCGCTGGGAGTCATTCTAAAGACTGTGCCGAAGTTGGAGGACCCGCCCTCGGAAGTTGTGCCGTAGAAATTCCCGTCAGTTCCCTGGCTCAAAGTTGCCACAGGTTCTCCGCCGTTGGTACGATCAAAATCCGCCAGCACTGTGAAAGTTTGTGCGGGCGCGCTAATCGCTACCGCGATAAAAAATACCAGAATCGCGCAAGAAGTTTTCGTTAACCTAAGTTTCCCCATGCCAGCTTTTCTCCTTCACGAAGATAAACACGATCCGCTGTGATTCAGGAAATCCTCGCGCGTCAGGAGCTAAAAACCTTGCGCCAGAAAGGATCCCTACTTTGGGAATCGACATCTACGGAAGAGCGGCGAGGTGGGGGAATCTGGCGGCTCACAAACCAACTCGGATTATCTTCCGAACAGAGCAAGCCGTCAACATGCAACTTCCTTCATCTTGACAGCCTTCTCTCTTCGCGACTAATGTGATCTTCTCCCCTCGGCCCTAGCCACTCGGACCGATGGTTTGTGGGGCCACCCCGTCTCGAATTTCTATAACGTTCAACGTTGGCGACACCGCGCCTTGGAGGCTTCGATGAAACGGGTTCTCTGTCTTTCCGTAGTTCTGCTCTCTTTCTGCGCAACTCTCTGCGCCGTAAACAATCCCAAACCTGTCGTGAATCAACCATTGGTCCCAGCCTCCGCCGCACCCGGCGCAGCGGGATTCACACTCACCGTCAACGGCACGGGATTCGTCACCGGGGCAGTGGTCAAATGGAACGGTAACGCGAGAACGACCACCTTCATCTCCAGCAGTAGCCTGCAGGCCGCCATCCTCTCCACCGACGTCGCCCATGCCGGCACCGCCTCTGTGACTGTGTCGAATCCAACTCCGCACGGAGGCGCATCGAACGTCGTCTATTTCCCAGTCCACGGGTCCACTCCGTCCGTTGCTTTCGCCCCTGAGCCAAACGTCGCTCCCCTCGCCGGGCCTATCGCCGTCGGCGATTTCACCGGCGATAACAAGCTCGACCTTGTGGTCGGCCAGACCAGCCCTGACGGCACTACCGGCAGCATCCTCTACTACAAGGGACAGGGCAATGGTGGTTTCGCTACACCCGTCACGACCACGTCCAGCCTTCCTGTCCAACAATTACTGGTCGGCGACTTCAACGGTGATGGCAAACTAGACGTAATGATTGGAACCAAAAATGGCGCATTTGGTCCGGCGGAGGGAATTGCATTTATCAACGTCGGCTCCGGAAACTTTACCGAGAAAACCGCTTTCGGCACCGGCGACTTCGGTGGCCCTCTCGCCATCGCTGACTTGAACGGCGACGGGATCCTCGACGTGGTTTTTGGCAGCGAAGTCCAGGGCGCTGGCACGGTCTACTTCTACTTGGGCAACGGCGATGGCACTTTCACGCTGAAGTCTTCCCAGTCAATGAACAATTCAGTCGGCTTTGCCGCCATCGGCGATTTCAATGGAGATGGCAAACTTGACGTTGCCGTACCAGAAGGGCCACAGATGGATGTTTTCCTCGGCAACGGCGACGGGACCTTCCAACCGTTCGTTCCCTACACGACTACCTGTGGCGGCACGGCGGCTGCAGCGGACCTGAATGGCGATGGCAAGCTCGATTTAGTGTTGGGAAATCTCTGCGTTCTGCTGGGCAAGGGGGATGGCACGTTCACCGTCGGCACAGGCAATGGCTCGGGAGCGGCCCCCATCGCCATCGGCGACTTCAATGGCGACGGCAAGCTCGATGTTGTTGGTCCCGGGGGTCAGGTGTACCTCGGGAACGGTGACGGTACATTCCAAAACCCAACCCCGACCACCTTCGCAACCAACGCCTCTGCCACCATCCCCTTTGGCGACTTCAATCGAGACGGCCAACTCGATCTCGCGATTATTGGCAGCAGCAGCGTTCAGATCGGATTGCAGACTTCCCTCAGAGTAACGCCCGGCTCCTTGAGCTTTGGTTCTCACAAAGTGGGAACCACCAGCGCAAAACAGGCGGTAACTCTGACCGACGTTGGTGCGAAATCCGTACCGATCACCAGCATCGCGATTTCCGGTACAAACGCAGGCGACTTCTCGCAGCAAAACAACTGCGGAGTCGGCCTGCAATCCGGAAAGAGCTGCACGGCCAATGTGGTCTTCAAGCCCACAGCGACCGGCGCACGCAGCGCGACGCTCACCATCACTTACTCGGGCGTAGACACTCCTCAAACTGTGGCGCTCTCAGGAATCGGAACCTAGCTCGATGAGTAAAATCGGTTCTTACTGAAACCATTAAACGCAACAAAGCCGGACCATTGGTCCGGCTTTATTGCGTTGGCTGCAACCCGAGATGCTCATGTGGTGAGAGCCGTCCTCGGCTGTCCATTGAGCGAAGCTCGATTGTTCACTTTCGGCAAACGCACATTGCAATTCTCTTCCTCTTGACAAGGTCCGCGTTGCCGATTAACTTTGATTCCTCCCCTTCGGACCTTTGCTATCGGACCGATCTTTTGGGCCCACTCCGTCTCGCTTATCGAATCGATTCTGCTGAACCCGCGCCCCTGGAGGCCACGATGAAACGTATCATCAGTCTTTCCGTGATTCTGATTTCCCTTTGCGCAACGCTGTGTGCCCAAAACAACGCCATTCCTCTCGTTTATCAACCGTTGGTTCCAATGTCCGCCACACCCGGCGCAGCGGGATTCACCCTCACCGTACACGGCGCGGGTTTTGCCACCGGCGCGGTCCTCAACTGGAACGGTTCAGCCAGATCCACCACCGTCCTTTCCAGCAGCAGCCTGCAGGCTACGATCAACGCAACCGACGTCGCGCACATTGGCACTGCCTCGATCACCGTAGTGAATCCGGCCCCGGGCGGAGGCGTATCGAACGTGACTTATTTCCCGGTCCGTCTGCCGGCCCCTTCGGCCTCCTTCGCTCCCGAACCCGGCGTGAACCCGCTGGCCGGTGGCGCGGTTGTGGGGGATTTCAATGGAGACGGCATCCTTGACCTGATCGTTGGACAAACCATCAATGGCCAGACCGGCAGCATAAATTTCTATCGTGGATTGGGCAATGGCACCTTCGCTGCCCCCATCACCAGCCCATCCACGCTGCCTGTAGGCGCTTTGATGTCTGGCGATTTCAATGGCGATGGCAAACTGGACCTGGTGGTCGTCACCGTCGTCGGCTTTAATACCGAAGCGCTGGTGTTCCTTAACAACGGATTCGGACATTTCGTCCAGCAAACCCCCTTCGGCGGCGGAAACGGCGGTGGGATTTCCGGCATCGCGGACGTAAACGGTGATGGAATTCTAGACCTTCTTTTCGAATCCACAAACCAGGGCGTGGGGGCAGTGGAAATCTTTCTAGGCAATGGTGATGGCACGTTTACCCTTAAGTCTTTTGCCCAGGAGTTGAACTTCGACGAAGCACCCATCGGCATTGGGGACTTTAACGGGGATGGCAAAATCGATTTAGCCACGGTTGAGTCTAACCAGATTGATGTCTTCCTTGGCAACGGCGACGGCACCTTCCAACCCTTCGTTCCATATTCGTGTTATCCCTGCGGCGGATCGATCACGGCGGCGGACGTGAATGGCGACGGCAAACTCGATCTTATCGTCGGCAATCTGCTCATATTTCTGGGTAACGGCGACGGCACCTTTACCCTCGGTAACAGGTATTCCCCGGGCTCTGGCATCAACGTCGTCGGCGACTTCAACGGAGACGGCAAGCTCGACGTGCTGACCGCCGGTAGCAGCGTCTCGCTCTATCTCGGGAATGGCGATGGCACATTCCAAAACTTCACTACCTCGGGCGCATTCTCAGGCGGCGGAGGAATCGTCCCCTTCGGCGATTTCAACCGGGACGGCCAACTCGACCTCGTCACCACGGGAGCCATCTCTGATCAGATCGGACTGCAGACTAGCCTGGGCCTTACGCCCGGCTCCCTGAACTTCGGCTCCATCAAAATTGGCAACACCAGCAAGGGGCAAACCATCACGCTGACCAACACCAGTGCCCACTCGGTGCCTATCTCCAGCATCGCCCTCACCGGCGCTGATCCCGGCGACTTCCTCGAACACAATACTTGCGGCGCGGGACTGCACGTCGGTGCAACCTGCACCATATCCGTGGCTTTCAAACCAACGGTCAAAGGCGCGCGCACCGCCTCTGTAACCATCACCTATTCGGGTGTGGCCAGTCCTCAGACTGTTGCGCTCTCGGGTTACGGTCTCTAGATCGCGATTGACTACACGAGAAAATTGCAGCCGGGCTGGTCAGCCCGGCTTTTTTTTCTAGAACTCAGTGAACCGGTCCCTAGCAATGTTACGCTGCGCCTGAACGTGCACTAGATAGACATACTCAAGGCGGTTCCCGCGATCCGTCTCAACGGAACAATTGCAACTACAGCGCCGCGAGTGATTGCTTCTTTCGGCATCCCGAAAACGACGCAACTGGACTCGTCCTGGGCAATCGTCTGGGCGCCACAGTTTCGCATCTCCAGCAGCCCCTGGGCACCATCATTGCCCATTCCCGTCATGATCACGCCTACGGCGTTGGCTCCAGCTGATTTTGCAACTGAACGGAATAACACGTCCACACTGGGGCGGTGACGGGAGACCAACGGGCCCTCGTCGACCTGCGCTACATAGTCGGAACCGCTCCGTTGCACCAGCAAGTGATGATTCCCCGGAGCAATCAAAGCCCGCCCGGGAAGGATGCGGTCGCCATCGGCGGCTTCTTTGACTGAGATGGCGCAGTCTTTGTTCAAGCGGTCAGCGAAGGCGCGTGTGAAGGTCTCAGGCATGTGCTGGACGATCACGATTCCGGGGCAATCGTCCGGCATGCTTTGGAGGAATTCGCGAATGGCTTCGGTGCCACCGGTCGATGCCCCGATGGCAATTATCTTGTCGCCGGTGGGCTTCGTCCGCCGCATTGGACCGAGGGGAAGGATGACGTCGGCGGTATTTCGAGCGGCAGGCGAGAGTGCAGGCGACAGTTTCGCCTGAGCCGCACTGCGGACCACATCGAGCAACATGACCGAGGATTCGTGCAGGAAATCGCGCACGCCGAGTTTGGGCTTCTTGATGACTTCCACTGCACCCAGTTCCAGGGCTGAGATCGCATCTTCCGTGCGGCGATGAGCAACCTCCGAGCAGACCACGACAGGCAGCGGCATCTCCGCCATGATTTTCCTGAGAAAAGTGAGACCGTCCATGCGCGGCATCACGAGATCGGTGATGACGACGTCGGGTGTTTCTCTTTCGATCTTGGCCAGGGCGATGATGGGGTCGGCAGCCACGCTGACCCTGATCTTCGGGTCGGCCTCGAGGATTGCCTGCATGACTTGGCGCACCACCGCAGAATCGTCCACCACAAGAACGTGGATGTTTCCGTCAAGCCTTCTTGGTTTGTGCGAGAGGTAAGAGTTCACCGATTTTCACTCGGGATCACAAGGTACTGACGGCCATTGCATTTGCACATTGGGGCTGCGCCGACAGCGCATTACCCGCCAGCACGTGAATTGTAGGCGCGACCGTTTTGAGGCTGGGAGCGATTCCACCCAAATGCTCCGAGTGGCCGACAAACAAGAGCCCCGTCGGAGAAAGATGACGCACGATTCCGTCGATCACTTTCTCCTTGGATTCCTGATCGAAATAGATCAACACGTTTCTGCAAAAGATAAGATCGAACAAACCCACGACGGGATAAGAATCCGCGTGAAGGTTCACACGAGCGAACCTCACAATGCGATGCAGTTCCGGGCTGACCTTCATTACCCCCTTGTGTTCGCCGCGGCCTTTGAGCATGTAGGCGCGAAGATATTCCGCGGGAATATCTTTCATTTTCTCGATGGGATAAACCGCCTGCCGTGCTTTTTCCAGGACGCGCGTGGAAATGTCGGTTGCGAGGACTTCCAGGTCCCATCCCGTCTCCTGAGGGAAGTGTTTCAGCAGAAGCATGGCCAGCGAGTACGGTTCCTCGCCGCTGGAGCAACCTGCACTCCAAATGCGAACGCGGGTTGAACGTTCTCCTGCCGCTGTCTCCTGTTGCCATCGGGGAAAGACGTGTTGCGATAGAAAGTCGAAGTGCCGCGCCTCGCGAAAGAACCGAGTTTCATTCGTGGTGATGCAGTCGATCATTACGGCGCGTTCATGTTGCTGGTCAGGCTGCGAGACCAACTCGAGGTACTGCGACATGCTGCCCAGGCCTAGCAGCCGAAGTCGACGGGCCAGCCGGCCACTGAGCAAAGCCTGCTTGTGATCGGCTAGCCAGATTCCTGCTTCTCGATAGATCAGCTGCTGAAACTTGGCGAACAGAGCCGGAGACAACGGTGATCGATCATGAATCGGCTGCCGATGGGGACTTTGAATTGGCCTACGGCTGGGGAACATCCTGCTCTGGCTACTCCTCACGGGCCACGGTGGGCTCTTTCCCGGCGCCTTCCGCAGCAACACGTGGGGCCGCTTCGGGCGCTGCAGGGGTGTCAATTGAGGCTACTTCGGCCTGCTGAGTCTCGATGGTCTGCTCGACCAGCTCAGGAAGCTCAAGAAGTTCTTCTGTCGACAGAACTTTCTCGGTGTCGAGAATGAGACAAAATTTCTTCCCGGAGCGGGCCATGCCGAGCAGGTAGTCGATCTTCACACGAGTCCCGAAGTTTGGTGGTTCCTCAATATCTTTCGGCTTGAGGTCGATCACCTGCCGAACCGAATCGGCCATGATACCCATCACGGTCGCTTCCCCTTCGCATTGAACTTCCGTGATCACAATGCAAGTGAGCTTTCCAACCACGCTCGGAGCGAGCCGAAACTTCGGCGCAAGATCAATCACGGGAACCACGCTACCCCGCAAGTTGATTACGCCCCGAACCCATTCCGGCGTCTTGGGAACTTCGGTGACGGTGTCATATTCGATAATCTCCTTCACCTTAAGAATGCTCACGGCGTACTCTTCGCCGGCAATCATGAACGTCAGGTATTGCTGAACGTCCTGCTCGGTTTCCCGATTCGTCTCTTCTCGTGAGATTTGCATGAAAGTCCGCCTTTTAGAATCGAGTGAAATTGTGTTCAAGCGCGGAGCCATTTGTTTTTCTCGGCGCAATCGACGGCGCAGGATGCTGGAAAGGCTTGTGCTCGACTGAAGGCTTGCGAGCGGCCGATGCAATTCTTTCTCCGGCCACGCGGAAGAAGGCCATCAATTGCTGCAGGGCTTCCGACTGGGCGGCTAACTCTTCGGCCGTACTGGAGAGTTGTTCCGCTGAAGATGCGTTACGCTGAGTCACTGTGTCCACGGCTGTCATAGCCTTGTTGATCTGAGAGACGCCGGAAGATTGTTCGCGGGACGACGCCGAGACTTCCTGAACTAGTTCTGCCGTTTTCTTGATAGCCGGCACAAGCTCCTTCAGCAGCTCCCCGCTGCGCTCCGCGACTCCGACGCTATTGCTGGCAAGTCCCCCAATCTCCTGTGCGGCCGTCTGGCTACGCTCGGCCAGTTTGCGGACCTCGGTGGCGACCACGGCAAAGCCACGGCCATGTTCGCCGGCGCGCGCGGCTTCGATTGCGGCATTCAGCGCCAGCAGGTTGGTCTGGTAAGCGATCTCTTCAATGATCGAGATTTTCTCTGCGATCTGCTTCATCGCGGTTACGCTTTCACGCACCGCGGTTCCAGAGTCCTCGCTGTCGCGCGCGCCCTTGACCGCCATTTGCTCCATCTGGCGGCTGTTCTCCGCATTCTGAGTAATAGAGGCGCTCATCTGCTCGAGGCTTGAAGTGGTCTCCTCGATCGAGGCCGCCTGCTCGCTGGTGCCCTGAGACAATGAGGCCGCGGAAGCGGCCACTTGCACTGCGGCGCTGGCGATGCCATCGCTGCCGATACGAACTTCGCTGATAATTTCCTCCAGCTTCTTGACAAACGAATTGAATGAGTTCGCCATCTGCCCGACTTCGTCGTGGGAACTGATCTCGATGCGCTTGGTTAGATCGCCGCCGCCCTGGGCCATTTCGTTCAGGTGTTCGGCCATCGCCCTTACCGGCCGGGTGATGCCCCGGGAGACCACAAAGGTCACAGAGATTGCGGCGCCGAAGGTGATGAGGACCACTGCGAACATCATCAGAGCGGTCTGCCGCGCAAAGGCCGTAATGGTCTCCTCCTTCTCGGACATGATCTTGCGATGTTTTTCCGACAACTCCGTAGCCGCCGCTTCCATCCGGTGGATCTCGTCTTTGACTTCGGTGACTTTGGCATTTCCCTGTTGCGGCGTCCTGATGGTCCCATCGTTGATGCCCGCCACGACGGCGTCCACTCCACGCGCATAAGCTGCGATTTCGCGCTCCATCGCTGCGACAAGTTGCTTGCTGCTCTCGGAATTTACCCGCGTGTCCAGGTCAGTCACAATGGAACGAAGCTCCGCCAATTGTGCCTTCCATTTCTCCTGATAGTTCTGCATTACAGGCTTGTTATCCATATTGAGCAGCGTGTCCTTCTCATAGCGGCGCAATTCCAGGGTAACGATCTTGGCTTCATCCGCGAGCTGGGAGATTTTAGAGTCCCCGCGCAGCATGGAAACGGTCTCACGGGTCACGGATTCCATTCCCCAGTAACCCGCCACGGCAACAACGAGGAGCAGAAACAGCACGCCTCCAAATCCGAGGGCGAGACGTTTCGCGATAGACGACTTTTTCAACATACGGTTGTTCCTTTCACAACAATTTCAATAGGCGCCGGAGCGCCGGATTTCTTTGGTCCTTAAGCTTGATACAGAATCAGTTCATCGCCTGGGCTTGCTCGGCAACGACATCGCGAAGCAACGCGCTCACGTCTAGGATCAGCGCTACCCGGCCGTTGTCGAGGATGGTCGACCCGGAGACTCCCGGTACATTCCGAAAAATCCGGTTCAGCGGCTTGATGATGGCCTGGCATTCTCCTAATAGAGTTTCCACAGCAATCCCCGCATAACCGCCCTCGCGATGGACGACAACTACGTTCTCCCGCGTGGGACGGCTACCCAGACTGCCAAATACCTCTCGCAGCCGGACATAAGGCAGAGGCTCACCACGCAAGTTGAGGACTCCGGTTGGCTCGCTGGAAATCTGATCCACCGGAAGCTCCAGGCACTCGCTGATCATGTCGAGCGGAATCACATAAGTCTCATTGTTGGCTGCGACGGAAAAGCCATCGATGATGGCCAACGTAAGAGGCAAACGGATGGTAATGGTGGAGCCCTGTCCTTCTACGCTTTGGATCTCGATCTTGCCACGCAACATTTCGATGTTGCGGCGGACTACGTCCATGCCGACCCCGCGTCCAGACAGATCGGTGACTTCATCCGCGGTTGAAAAACCGGCTTCGAATACGAGGTTGAAGAGCTCTTGGTCGGTGACCCTCTCGCCATCGGGCAAGAGATCGAGGGCGCGAGCCTTGGCCAGGATGCGTTGCCGGTTGAATCCGGCCCCGTCATCGGAAAGCTGGATGAGGATGTTTCCCGCCTTGTGAAATGCAGTAAGCGTCAACAACCCGCACGGGTTTTTCCCCTTGGCATGTCGGTCCTTGGGAGTTTCGATGCCGTGATCCACGGCATTGCGAATCATGTGGAGGAGAGGATCTCTGAGATACTCAAGCACACGAGTATCCACTTCGGCGTCGGCGCCGACTATGTCCAATCGCGCGAGCTTATTGTGGCTCTGCGAAATGTCGCGGACGGAACGGGCGAACTGCTGAAACAATGGCCGTATCGGAACCAGCCGTACTCCCATCACCAATTCCTGAAGATTCCGCTGCAGGCGATCAGCCTCGCACTGCAGTTCGAGCAGTTTACCCCTCGACTCCGTTTTGAGTTCTTCAATCGACCGTCGCAAACGCCCCTGGGCAATGGCGATCTCGCCGGTCAGGTCCAACATGCGATCGAGCTTGTCGGTATCGACACGAAGAGTGCGGTTCCGGGCGCCCAATGGCGCGGAACCCGGAACCGCTGTGGGGGAGGACTCCTGGCCTGAATTCAGCGTAGCCTCGCGCGCCGCCGTTTCCCGGCGGGAGGCATGGCTAGCCATTGCCTGCTTCAGCTCTTGATGCGATGGGGTGAGGCGATCATTGCCTTCCGCCGCTGCTGGAACCAGAGCGCGGAGAGCATCCACTCCATGCAAAAGCAACGAAATCACCTCGCGTGAGATGGTCACCTCGTGCTTGCGAAGAACTTCCAGCAGGTCTTCCATCCCGTGGGCAAACCCCGCCAGCTCGGGGAAATCCAGAGCGGAGGCATTGCCCTTGATGGTATGGGCGACGCGGAACATCTCGTCGAGCAGTTCCCGATTGCCGGGATCGGTCTCGGCTGCGATCAGGTACTGTTCGGTGCGCTCCAGGCCTTCTTCGGACTCTGCCAGAAATGCGGCGACGATTTTTTCGCGATCAAAATCCATCTACTTCACTTTCTTTTTCTTCATGTCTAAATTCGCCGAGACCAGGCCATTCCGTCGTCGGTGTTGAACACGATTTTTCGTCCGCGTGTTCCGCCGGTTTCCTGAACGGTTACTTCGATTCCCACGTCATTAAGCAGGCCGAGCGCCGCTGCCACGTTGCGCGCTCCCAGACTGCTGGCGTAACGATCCTGATTTCGAAACATTGAGGAACCGCCAAAGATCTTGGCCTGGAGGTCCAGGGGACGGCATCCCAGCCGCAGCAATTTTTCGATCAGATCCCTGGTGGCCGCGCTCGCGAACCGCAAGGATGTAGGTTGACCTTCCCTTGAGGCCGGAAGCAGGAAATGATTCATCCCACCTGCGCGCTGCCGTTGATCCCACAAACAGATCGACACGCAAGATCCCAGGATGGTGCGGATCTGGCATGGCTGTGAGCTGACATGCAGTTGTCCGGGTAGCAAGTACGCACGCTGGCGTTCTCCGAGGACGGGCTCCGAAGAAGCTGCGGGAAATGGCGCCTCCACCGGATGCAGCCGGCGCGGTGTCACTCGTGCGTTAGGACTTGGCATTCCCATCAGAGCTGGTCCGACCATGCGCGCCCGTCGTCGGTATGAAAAACCAGCTTTCGTCCATGGATACCGCCGACCTCACTCTGCAGTAGACGAATGCCGTTCATGTTGAGGAAGTGCGTGACGGCCTGGACGTTGCGCTCTCCCAGACTATCGCCGCCGTTGCCGAAGGTCACCGAAGGGAGCGAACCGCCGAAGATCCTTGCTACCAGAGTCTTTGACTGGGCGCCGAGATCCAGCATCCGCTGAAGCAGCGCCGGATTGGCCACGTTGGCATAGCGGGTGGCATTATCGCTGTCCGCGGGACCTTCCGGCAGCATGAAGTGATTGGCGCCGCCAATGTTGTGGGCGGAATCCCATAAGCAAAGAGCAACCCCGGAACCTACAATGGTGCTGATCGCGAACGGTTGCGCGGCAGCAAAGATCTTCCCAGGGATCAGGTAGTGCCGGGCGTGCTTATCGTCGGACGCGCCCAGGATTCGCGGCAAATATTCCATGGGGAGCACTGCCGGGTTGAAACTCTGTTTTTTTGGCTTCGATGTCATGAGCAATTTCTTTCTCCTGGGTCAGCGTGAGTGGTACGGTTCAATAGCCCGGCCAGCGCAGTGCGACAGCACTTCGCAGATCTTCCGGTCCACCGGCTGTATCCCTCCCTTGTGAGGAAATAAACGAAACAGAACAATCACTGCGGACGGAATGCCGTCCACCAAAATGGGCACCAAGGCGCTCACCGGGTCGTCGGTGGATAGCAGGTTTTCGTTGGACAAACTCATCCGGAACACGGGCTTGCCGGAGAGCACTTGCTTCAGCCTGGGCTCACGGCCGACTTCAAGAACGGAGTGCTTGTTGGGATCGACACCGAACGACCAATAAAGCCAGAGTTCGGAACGCTTCTTGTCAACCTTGAACACAGCCACTTCTTCGGTACCGATCAGATTGCCGGCAATTTCGCGAATCGCGTCCAGAGCATCGGCTTGATCCAGCGCATTCTGCAGCCGCATGCGCGCGGCGTACACCTTAGCCTGGTGACCGACATCCTGAGTCGCGTTTTTTTGTTCCGCCGGTGAGTTGGAAATGTCGCTCATGCGTCCTGGAGATATCCTTTCCTGAAAGTTGTCTATTCGCCGAGATAGCTGTGAAGCAGTGTGACCAATTCGAAACTGTCGATCGGTTTGGTGATGTAGTCGTTGCAGCCACTCTGGAAGCCCGCTTCGACGTATTCTTCTTCGCCCCGTGTGGTGACCAGAATGATGGGGGTCTCGCGAAGAGAAGCCTCGAGCCGCATGCGCTTGCAGGCTTCGAAACCATTCATGCGAGGCATCACTACATCCATCAGAACGAGGTCCGGGGCCTCGACCACGGCGCGCGAAATCGCATCCAGGCCGTCCTTGGCCGTTACGCACTCATACTTTGTGCTTTGTTTCAAAATCATTTCTTCCATCATCAGCGTGGTCGTCGAATCGTCCACGAGCAAGACCTTCTTAGGCATTACTTGACCTCTTACTGGCTATTTTTTAGGGGAAGAGCGGTGGGAACGATTCTCGATCCCAGGGTTGTTATCGCAATCGCGGTGCCAAACTCAAATCCGGGAGAGGTGGCCACTTAAGACACAGTAGGCGTGGAGCTTAGCGACTGCGGCCTCAATACCTCCGCGAGGCATCGAGCATTTGAATTCCAGAAACTGTTCTGGAAATCGAACTGGCCCGCCACCAGGAACAGACAGGGCATCTCACTTAAGTCAGATGCAGAGCTTTCAGCTTTTGATAGAGCGTGCTCTTGGCGATTCCCAATCGCCGTGCGGTCTTTTCGACGTTCCGGTTCTCGCCAGAGAAAGCAGCTGAGATGTGAAAGCGTTCCATTTCTTCCAAAGTCCAGTCAGGCCTGTAGGGGTTAGAGCGATCCTCGGAGTGTGGTTCGAAAGCCAGATCCCCCGGCTCGAGAACCTGGCGATCGGTAAACAACAGCGCCCGCTCCAGCACATTGCGCAACTCGCGAATATTCCCCGGCCAGTAATAGGCGCGCAACCGTTCGACTGCCTTCGATGAAAGTTCAGCTCGGGGGCGTGCCATGTCAGAGGAAATCCTCGCGAGCAGCGTTTCCGCAATCGACGGGATGTCCTCTTGCCGCTCCCGGAGCGGCGGAATCGCGAGCGGCACGGTGCTGATGCGAAAGTAGAGATCGCTGCGAAAGGCTTTGGTTTCGATGAGATGCCGCAGATCCTGATGAGTAGCTGCGATCAGGCGCACGTCGATAAACCGGTCCCGAACATCTCCCATGCGGCGGAATTTCTTTTCCTCGACCACTTTCAGCAGCTTGGGTTGAACGTTGGCATCGATGTCCCCAATCTCATCGAGAAAGATCGTGCCGCGATGGCCAACTTCAAGCAGCCCGAGTTTGGCGCTGATGGCGCCGGTGAATGCTCCCTTCTCGTGCCCGAACAACTCCGATTCCAGGAATTCGCGCGTCAATCCGGCGCAATTGAGATCGACAAAAGCTTCCTCCGCACGCGGACCATTCTCGTGAAGCCAGGTCGCCAGCACTCCCTTGCCCGTCCCCGTCTCGCCCTGAATAAGGACCGGGCTCTGGCTGTTTGCGACTTTGGCGGAGGCTTCGGAAAGTCGCTTGATCGTCGCGCTCTCTCCCAGGAACGGATTGAGCACCACACGCCGGCGGCGGCTCGCGGTAGCCAGTTGCTTTTGCTGATTCCGCGAGTTTTCCAGCAGCTTGCGGGCAATCATGAGCAGCGCAGAGGCTTCAACCGGCTTGGCGAGACATTGTTCGGCGCCGTTTTTAATAAGCATCACACCCAACTCCATGGAGCCAAAGCCAGTCAAAACGATGATCGGGACGGTGGGTTCGAGTTCCTTGAAGTTGGCGAGAAGATCGAGCGCTGTACCATCGGGCAGGCGGAAATCCAAGATTGCGAGGTCTGGTTGGGCAGCGGCAAAACTCCGGCGCGCCGCCGCCAAATCTGCAGCCTCTTCGACCAGGAACCCGTTCGCAATGAAATGAGTGGCGTAGGTGTAACGAAGCTCGTCGTCATCCTCCACCAGCAGAATCCTGCGGCTCACGAACGTGGCAGACATAGTCTCCGTTCTTCGAGGTGTGAACATTATACTGGCGAGGTCCAGCTGCGCTGTCATGAAGCCGCCTAATTGCCCAAACTCGTGGACTAAGTTGTGAAGTTCGATTATCTAGTCAAGAACCGATTATCTAGTCAAGAACCTGTAAATGATTTAATATCCTCAGCACTCCTTCCCCGGGAGCTGGTCCTGAACCTTGCTCGGGTTCTGGCAGCCAGAAGCAGGTGGTTCGGTAATGTGCAGTGCGTCTCTTTGCCGACGAAATAATTGCGCTGTGCGCTTTGTTGTTCTATTCGCGACGTTCGTAGCGCTGGCGGGTTCGAGCCTCGGCTGGGCTCAAAATCCAGGCAGTCGACCTAAGAGAGTTCTGATCCTTTATTCGTTCGACAACGAGGAAGGTATCTACGCGGGCTTTGATCACGTCCTGCGGTCGCAATTGAGATCCGGAGTGCGGGACCGGGTTGAGTTCTACACCGAATATCTTGACCTGGTAAGGTTTCCCGCGCCCGCTCATGCAGCGAATCTGGTCCAGTTGTTGAAACTGAAATACGCCGAGCAGAAGCCCGACCTGATCGTGCCGGTCTCCTACTCAGCGATCCAGTTTCTTCTGAAGGAAGGGAAGACCCTCTTCCCCGGGACTCCAATGGTGGTGCTGTTCAACGTCAGAAGACTGGATGAACTGAGGCAGCACATCGCGTCAGGAATAGCAGGTCGGAGCGTTACCGGCCTGGCTGCCACGGACGAGCCATCTCGAACCCTGGATCTGGCCCTGCGGCTTCAGCCGGACACTGAGCGGGTGGTCATCGTAGTGGGGAGTTCGCCGGTAGAGAAATATTGGCTCGAGCAACTTGAGCATGACTTCTTGCCCTATCGCCGGACCATTGAGGTCACTTACCTGACTGGCCTCAGCATGAATGAGTTCCTCTCGCGAGTTGCTAACTTGCCGCCGCACACAGTTATCCTGAGCACTTTCTTCTTTGAAGACGCCCGAGGCCAGTTCTTTCTTCAGGAAGAGGCGCTCGACCTGATCACTCGAGCAGCTGACGTTCCAGTCTATGCAATTTACTCCAGTCACATCGGGCACGGCGTGGTTGGCGGTCGGATGACCGATTCCGAGAACCTGGGAAGGCAAGTTGCGGGGCTGGCCGAGCGCGTCCTGAACGGTGAGAACGCAGCGAGTATTCCGATTGCGGTTGATAACTCGTCCCAGGACATGGTGGACTGGCGCCAGTTGCAGCGCTGGAACATCAGCGAGAAACGGTTGCCGCCATCCACGGTCGAATTGTTCCGCCAGCCCTCAGTCTGGGAGCGGTACTGCTCTGTCATTGTGGCCGTGATCTCGCTCTGCATTCTCCAGACTTTCCTTGTTCTCGCTCTTTTGTTCAGCGTGAGACGACGCCGGCGTGCAGAGAAGGCACTCCTGCGGGAGAAGACTCTGGCAGACGCGGTGATTGAGAGCCTCCCCGGCGTTTTCATCCTCCAAGACCGGGCCGGGAAGAACATACGTTGGAACAAGAATGCAGATATGATGGCCCGCTACGGGCTCGCGGACGTTTCTCCACTGGGCAATGTGGCGGAGGAAAATAGGGAGGCTGTGGAACGGGCCAGGAACGAAGTCTTCGAACGAGGGTCAGGCCATGTCGAAGCCGTTTACATGTTGGCCCGGGATGGCGGCACTGCGCCCTACTACTTCAGCGGAGTGCGCGTGGAGTTGGAAGGCAAACCCTATCTTGCAGCTATCGGAATTGATCTAACGGAAAGCAAGCAGGCGGAAGAGGCTGTCCATCGATCGGAGGCGGAGCTGCGCTCTTTTGTCGAACACGCTCCTTATGGGATCGGTACCATCAGCGTCAAGCAAGACAGATTCTTGCGTGCGAATCCCGCATTGGTGAAATTGCTCGGGTACCAATCAGAAGCGGAGGTTCTCGCCCTGATTATTTCGCGGGATCTGTATTCTGACGGGGATGCTCAGGGGTTTCGGGCTCAACCCACGCGCGCCGACTTCTTCAGCGCTGTGGAGTTTACCTGGAAACGCAAGGACGGCAAACCTGTAATTGTGCGAGCCAGCGGCCGCAGGATGTCGAGTCCGGGAAGCGGAGGCGACGTCATTGAAATCATCGCCGAAGATGTGACGGCACGCAAATTACTGGAAGAGCACTTGCGCCATGCGCAAAAGATGGAAGCGCTTGGACAATTGGCCGGCAGCATCGCCCACGACTTCAACAATCTGCTGGGGGTGATCATCGGTTACAGCGAACTGCTGTCTGCTGAGATGGGTTCCAAAGGTCTCACCAGCGCGCGGCTTGAAAGCATCAAGAAGGCCGGAATGCGCGCCTCTTCGCTGACTTCGCAGCTGCTTGCCTTCAGCCGCCGGCAGGCTCTTCAACCCAAGGTGTTAAACCTGAATTCTCTTGTGAAAGAGACCCAAAAAATGTTGCAGCGCCTGGTAGGAGAAGACATCGAGCAGAAGCTGGTGCTCGATCCCGGGCTGAGCAAGACGAAGGCCGACCCAGGACAGGTCGTGCAGGTCATCATGAACTTGACGGTCAATGCGCGCGATGCCATGCCCCAGGGTGGCAAGCTGACGATTGAAACTTCGAACGTCACTTTCGAGGACCTTACCAGTTTTTCCGGCGTTCCGGTTCCCCCGGGAGACTATGTCATGTTATCGGTCACTGACACCGGCATGGGCATGGATGAGGAGACGCAAGAGCACATCTTTGAACCATTCTTTACCACCAAGCCTGCCGGGAAAGGCACTGGGTTAGGTCTGGCCACGGTTTATGGAATTGTGAAGCAGAGCGACGGTTATATCTTCGCCGACAGCCAACTGCATAAAGGGACCACCTTCAGAGTTTATCTCCCGCGAGTCGATCAACATGTGGAACTTGCTTCTCCGCAGTCCGCCCCCGTGGAACCTTCCCCCTCGGCGGAGACGCTTCTCGTCGTGGAAGACGAACCTGCGTTCCGAGACTCGTTGCGGGAGGGGTTACAGTCCAAAGGCTACAAGGTTCTGGTAGCTTCTAACGGTGTGGATGCTCTTCAAGTTGCGGAGCAACATAAAGGACCGATTCGAGTTTTGATCACCGACGTGATCATGCCGCAGATGAGCGGCCCTGAATTGGCTAAATCCCTGACCAAGGTTCGACAGAACACGGATGTCTTGTATATGTCAGGCTACGCGGATGACAAGGTGGCGCATATTTCCCAATCGGACGGGGAACTGACGTTGATTCAGAAACCTTTCTACATCGACGAACTTGTGAGCAAGATCCAGCAGATTCTTGCCGCGCAGGCAGTCCCTGCGAAGCCGAAGCCCTACCTCTAGGCCACACTCGCGCCAGGTTGTAAGCTCTAGTTCGCGGAGCCGCCTTCGGCTTACCATGAAGTGGTTAGCGTCCGGGAAAGCCCGAGAGCCCGGCATTAGGCGGGCACCGTCAGGACCGGGCCGCTTGCATGCGCTACCACACAGATTGTCGTGAAGGGCAGTCAGATATAGAATGCAGCGACGACGCGCAACTGCCGCCACGGGTATGAACAGTCCTGTAACTCAAACCCGCCCGACCTCCCCGGTGACTGGCAACTCAAATCCCACGGCGGCGGAAGAGCGATCGGCGGACAGCGCCTCGGATGCGCAACCAACAAAACCTCCGCGAGCGCGGCTCGTGCTCCGGGTAGGCGTTGTGGGTCACCGGCCCGATCCCAAGAAACGTCCCGACCCAGACGTTCCGAAACTCCGCGAAACCTGCCGTAAGCTTCTGCTCCATATTCGGGATAACTTCGCCGGGGTCGCTGAAGCTCATCGCGATCTGTTCGAGGAACCCGTGGTTGCGCCTGACTGTACATCTTCGGGATTGCGGCTCATCAGCTCGCTGGCTGAGGGGTCAGATCAATGGGTGGCGGCCGAAGCGGAAAAACTAGGATATGAGCTGCAGGTCGTTCTGCCGTTCGAGCGCGACGAATATGAGAAGGACTTCGATGCCGCAGTGCTGGAAGAGCATCGCCGGTTGCGCGGTCTGGCTACCGCCGTGTTCGAACTCGATGGGTCCCGTGCGCGCGAAGGAGACTCATATCTGGCTGCGGGACGTGTTCTGCTCAATCAGACTGATTTGCTAGTGGCTCTTTGGGATGGCAAGGATCCGCAGGGAACGGGCGGCACGGGGCAGATCGTGACTGAGGCCCTGCAACGTGGCATTCCCACACTCTGGGTCAATTGGGAATGCCCCGAGGAATGGCGTATCAAATGGGGCGCCTGGCGGCTGCTCACACAACCCGTGGACCTTGAGGATGACCTGCGTACGTTGACCGAAGAGGTAGCTGCATTGTTGGTACCACCGGGCGGGAATAGCAATGACGAGCGCGCGGCGGCGGAGAATCCGCGGGAACAATATTTTGCCGAGCGCCAGCGTTCGTGGACGCCATTCACGCCTTTGGGGGGTGTGTGGAATTGCTTTCGCGACCTGGTGCGCGGGGAGCCAACGCCGCTACAGACAAGCGTCCCGGACTTCATGTCCGCGAACCGGAAAGACTGGCGCGAGGATTGGCGGGGGCGACAGGGAGCGGAGCGTAAACCCAGACTTCCAGAGCCCATCATCGAGTGGGTCGAGAACAGTTACCTTCCGCATTACGCCTGGGCGAACGGGCTGTCGGTTTATTACGCCAATCTCTATCGAAGTTCGTTCCTGTTGATCTACTTGATGGGCGCTCTTGCCGTCTTTCTGGCTTTGATCGTCAAAGTAGTGACAGGGTTTCTGCACGATGATGTTGTGAAAGCCTTCGCCAAAACGATCCATCGCGCCGAATTATTTTCTATCGGCGGTGAGTTTGCAGTCATTCTCCTTATCATCCTCCTTACCCGGCATGGTAAAGCGAGGGGGTGGCATGAGCATTGGATTGACTACCGGACGATGGCCGAGCAACTGCGTATGGCGAGCTTCAATGCGCCGCTCGGAGGGGTTTGGGAACCGGTTAACGTGCCCTCCCATTTGGCGACCTATGGGAATCCAGGTGCGACTTGGATGCACTGGCACGGGCGGGCCGTGCAACGAGCCGCCGGACTTCCCAACACTTTAGTGAGTGTGCAGTATTTATCAGGCTTTAAGGATCTTCTTCTGGAAGCGCTGATCGTCGGTCAATGGGATTATCACAACAGGAACATGAAGCGGCTGGGTTTGGTGGATCACCGACTTCGCCTGGCGGGCGAGGGCCTTTTTATTGCCACGCTAGTCGCTTGCCTAGTTCATTTGTTCCTGGTGGGCCACGAGGGATTGGGGGGGGTGTTGATTTTGTTTGCCGCTTCCCTACCAGCGTTGGGGGCGGCAGCAGCGGGCATTCGCAGTCAGGGCGAATTCCATCGGGTGGTGCAGCGTTCGAGAGGAATGCGTGAGGAACTGGAGCAATTGCGTGAATCCATCGCCAACGTGCCGACTCGCCCCAACGAATTGGACTCGCAACTACTACAACAGGCCGCGGAACGGGTCACCCGTCTGATGTACAACGAAGTGCTGGACTGGCGCATTGTCTTCCAGGATCGGCCGCTGGTCTGGCCCGCTTGAGAAGCTGAAGACACTGCCGGACGCGCTGCCCTTGAGTCAGGGCTGGCTCACATGTTGCGGGTAAAGATCCTTTTCGAGTTTCGCCATGGTGGCGTTTCCCAGGCCGAGTTTTCGAAGTGCGGCGAAGTCCTGCACCACAGCTTGCTCGAACCGATCGCCATTCACTGTCTCTCCCTGGTTTTTGACATAGATGGTCCTGGCTTTGTCTTCCTGGTTCGTCAGGAGATAAGAGTGCGCGAGATTTCCGTTGATCCAGGCTTGAGAGGGGTCTATGTCGAGGGCGGCTACGCAAGCCTTTTCCGCCGCTTCGGGATGATTATTGAGGAGCTCCACCCAGGCAAGAGTTCCCAGGGCGCTTATCACCCGGTCTCTGGTCCCTGAATTGTCCTTCTTTACGCGCTCTTCCCTGGCAATGTTCGCCGCTTTCCTGGCCGCATCCAGCGACTTAGCCAACGATTCCAGCGCGCCGCCCCGGTCGTCCAAGCCCAGCCTTGCCCACGCCAGTGATTCGAAGCTGAAAACGAGGCTGCGCCGTCTTTCATAGGAGCCATCGTCGGCGGGTTGGGTCACGATGTCGATGGATTTCTGGCTGGCGGCGGCCGCTTCCGTGTAGTGCTTCCGGGCCTCGTCAGGGCGTTCGAATCCAAGCTCCAGGCTGGCTAACTTCAGTTCTACTCCCGCGACTTCCCGTTGCACCCCGGCTTGGCTTCCGTCGGCTTTCGACCACCACTCCCGCTCCTTTTGATGGTCGGTGAGCGAAGCACTCTTGTCGCCGTAGGTTTCCTCAAAGTCCGCCAGGCTCTGATAAGACTGAGCCATTTCCGCACTACGGGAATCCGGCTTCTTTGCGGCCCATTCTGTCACCAGCGCGATGCTTTTCTGATGAGTCTGTAACGCCTTCGGATATTGACCGGTGAGTGTCTGGACGGTTGCCAGAGCTGAGAGTTCAAATTCTAATCTCTCGTAGTCGCCGTCTAATTTCTCGCTGTTGGCAGCCTCCGATTTCTTCTGGTCCGACGAAGCCGCGTCCTCTCTTAGCACTCTTCTGCCGGTAGCGATGGCGTCCCGATAGGACTTCATCGCTTCTTCCCGGGTGTTCTTCCGCTGGGAGAGGAGATCGGCAAGCGAATCTTGCACGTCCCAAAGATCGTGCGGGTCTTGCGCCGCCTTGAGCAATTGTCCCAACAATTGTCGCGCAGCATCGTAATGTTTTCTGGTCACCTCAATGCTGACGATCCTCTGGCGCGCTTCCAGGCTATCGTGCTGAATCTTAGGCGCGCTTTCACCGTCGCCCTTGGCAGCCGCCCTGCTATTCATCTCGACTTGCTGCTGATACTCTTCGATGGCGCGGTCCCAGTTCTCCTCGGCGCGATCGATGGATGCAATCAGTTTGTAGGTCAAAGCCAGATTGTCCCACGATTGGAAATCATCCCCCTTCACGCGCCCTGCTGCCACATAGGCTGTCTTGCGGGCCTTTTCCTGGTTCGATTTGATTTGGCTCTCCTCAGTCGTTTCCGTCGCGATGAATGCATACGTTCGAGCCGCGATGCACTGCCGCCATGATGGCTGCTGGCCGGTCGCCAACTTGTCTGCCAGGCTGCCGGATTGTTCCAGTGCTTCTTGCGCCTCCTTCTCTCTGTTTACCTTACGCAAGGCCTCGGCTGTCATCCAGCGGGCGTAGGCTTTGATGCTCAGCGCCTCCCTGTCCTCTGGATTAAGAGCGATGATGGCATCGGAATAATTCTCGATGATGTTAATCATGCCCATATAGGCATCCAGCATTTCTGGCTGCTTTTCCCAGGTCTCTTGCTTTTCCAACAACTCTCGAATTCGCGACCACTCCCGCCTGGCGCCTGTAAATCCCTTGGCGACTTGCTCCAGAGCCTCTTTCTGTTGCTGGAGTCTGGTTTCCGCCAACTGGGCCGCCTTCTTATAGGCGGTAGCATTGAGCTTCGACTCCGTGGCGCTGCGGTCCGCGGCCGCCTCCATCACGTTCGCGTGTTCGGCCATGTGTTTCGCCCGGTCGGCGTTGACCTTGGCCTGTTCGGCGTTGCGGTCGGCTGCTTCTTCGTTCCGCTTCGCCAGTTGCGCCACCAACTGATAACTGACCGCGTTCTCATCTGCCTTTTTCCACTCCCTTTCGGAAAAAACGGCCATAACCGCGGTGACGAGCAACAGCGATGCCAGTACTCCGGCGGCAATCCTCGACTTGCGGAGTTCGCGATTGCGTTGAAGCTCACGCTTCGCCGCTTCCTCCAGTTGGCGGCGTTGTTCGCGCGCCGCGCGGCTCTGCGCCGCGGGATCGGTCAGCAGGTCATGCGTCAGTTCCAGCCAAACCACGCCCTCCCGTTCTTCACGGTGGAGAATCCTCCGGTCCACGAGCAGGTCGAAATCGGTTTCGGATAAGCCCAGGCGGAGCGCGTCCTCCATGGCCGCGCGATCGCGGAAACCAGACGCGGTAAGAAGTTCCTCCTCCACCCAGTCACGCACCCGGATGTCGATGTCTTCGAAAGCTCGTAGATAGAAACCTTGAATAATGCCTGCCTGCTCCGTGGTGAGAAGATCCATGGTGATGCGATCCTGCGCGCGATCAAGGCGGCGCCGGTTCAATTCGTCGCACACCACGCTCAAAAGCGCGGGAGCCACATCGCGCTGTTCCATGGAACGAGCCAGTCGTCTGCGCTGCGAGGTGGAAACGAAGTCCACAATGGCCTGGGCCACGGCAGGCTCGACTAGCTCTCTTCCGGCGAGCTCGACTACGGCGAGCGCTTGTGCGCCGCTCATCTGTTCCAACCGGAAGCGATTGGGAAGCAGCGACGGCATCCGCGTGCGCCAGGGATCGATCTGGGGCAGAAAGTCCTCGCGAATGCTTAGAACGAACTTCACCGTTTGCCGGTGAAAGTCATAGTGCAGGGCTTCGTCGGGGTGCAGGTCGAGTCTTTCGCGGACCGCGGCTGGCGGCCGATGCTCGATCACGGATTCCAAATCGGAGGCAAACTGGGCAACGCGTGCGGCCGTCTTCTCGCTTCTTTGACCCAGGGTGAATACTTCCTCAAACTGATCGAGCACCAGGACGGGAGTGAGCAATCGATTGCGCGGGCCCCAGAAATCCACATCGCGGCGATGAAGGTATTCCCACAATGTCTCCTGCTCGCCTGGTTCCGGTGCGTTGACCTCAGCACGGCTTAATTCCGAAGTCAAAGCCCGCAGGATCTGCTGTGCCAGGGGTGGAGCGTCCTCGCCATGGTCGAGGCGCAGGCGCAATGGCAGGAAGTCGAGCCGCTTCAGTTCGGGGAACAGACCGGCCTGGAGTAAGGAAGTCTTGCCCAATCCCGACTGGCCATAGAGCACCACGACGGGCGCGCGCTTCACAATCCCAAGCAGTTCCGCAGCCTCGCGCTCCCGGCCAAAGAAGAAATCGCGATCACTCTCCGTGAAGGCTCGCAATCCCGGCCAGGGATTTTGGGCTGAGAGTTCGGCTGGGTTAAGCATCACGACATTCATCCTCGACTGTATTGTTTGCGCCAGGCCTTTTGTGCTTCGTCAAGTTCTCTGATCAGTGTCTGAGGAACGTTTCCTCCCGGCGCTCGTGCGGCGCTGCGCCGGAAGAGATCGCGCTTGAATTCGATGAGCTCGTTATTGGGAGTGCCATCGACGACCACAGGAAAAAGGAAGGGGCGATCCGTACCGAAATAGAATCCCGCGCTGTCTCGTGCCAGCTCCCACTCCCTGCGAAACCAGCGGGCATCCTCTTTCTGCGTCTGGCGGGAAAGCACCGGCACGAAGGCGCAGCAGGACCGGATATGGCGTTCGATCAGTTCACGGTAATTGTCGCCGGGGTTGATGCGGCGGTCGATCCACACTTCAAGGCCGGCGCCGGCCAGTTCGTCGGCGAGCCGGAACGCCGCTTCCCGATCCTCGCCGGCATAACTGATGAATATCGAACCCTCGGCCATATTGGCTGGTTTTTCGGCGCTCACCTCGGCCCAGGCGTCGGACTGCGTTGTCGCCGGATTCCGCTCGAACCAACGGCGATGCAGTTCGCGCACGAAATCGACAGGAGATCCCTCCGTAAACAGACGCGATTGCTGTGGGCTGAAGTGATGCAGAAAAACCGCGAAATCCTGCTGCGGGCGCCCACTGTCGGCGATGACCTCCATAATGGATCGGGAGTCCCAAAGGGGCTTGGCACGGGCAAAGCGCAGAAGAAAGCGGGCAAGCCAGTCCGGAAAGCCTACACCAAGAATCAGCAAATGGCTCTCTTTCAAACGCGCAATCAGCTTGTCCGGGCGCCGCGGCCCAGACATGAATTCGTGCATCTGTTCCAGGGTCTGGCCTTCGGTAATGGCAAATGGCGAAGAAGCGGAAAGCCGCCCGAGAATTTGGAACACAACGCTGCCACACTGTTCCAGCAAAGATTCGTCGAAGTCGATGAGATTCGATGCAGCGGGAAATGCCACCACCGCTGGCTTGCGTCGCCGAACGCTACAGATGGCCTCTTCCAGCAGCGTGTCATAGGTCGTGCTGACGAACAATCCGAATGTGGGGATTTCCGCCAGAAGCCGCAGCGGCTCCGGGATCGGTACCTTCAGCTCCCTGACGATGCGAACCACTCGAGGGTTGAATCCCATCGAATCGCCGTGAAACCTCTCGTTAGCGCAGATGACATCGTTACAATCGAAATCCGCGGGAAGGTCTTGGGTGGAGGCGCCGAGGTCCGCTGCCAGCCGTGCCGCTACCAGATGATGAAACAAACGCGGCCCTGCCGGGGTGTCGACCACAAGCAAGTCACGCCCCACCATCGGCACCACCTGGCCTTCTTCGATCGCCAGCAGAATGTCTTCCCAAAGATTTAGATCCAGTGATTTCATGCGCTTGACGTCAAGAACCAATTTCCTTTCTCTCAGTCCGTCGAACCCCAGTTGCTAACAAGAATCAAGTTGTGACTGAGTGATGTTAATGGCCAATTTCCCGAGTCCTACGAACACGGACAGTATGATCGATTTGCCTTAGCGGTGTTCGAATTACTGCACGGCGCAGACTCCTGGGGGGTAGGTGCGTCCGATTTCGATTGCCGTAGCTTACCGCGACTAGCTATTCAAAACAATAGGAAAGCCTTAACGGGCTTGCACTAGGCGCCCACTGGCTTTTGCACATCGTCCTTGCAAATCGGGTATTCCTTCTCTATCCTCGATGCCGACCATGGAAGAGTCTCGTCTCACTCTGCTGCCGGACGAACGATTTGGGAGGTTGCTTCCTGCGCTTGAAGAACGTCTCGATTCGGTGGCTCGAAGCATTACGCACGAAAATTTGTGCTCAATACTAGATGAGACGATGCGAAGAACGATCACTCTCGCATTCGAAGACTCGGGCGCGACCGAGGGCACCGTATGGATTCTCGAACCTGCGACTGAGTCGCTGGTTCCAGCCTTCAATACAGGTCCGCATCCGGAGAGACTCGTCGGAAGGTTCAAGCAACCGTTGAATGCGGGTCTGATCAGCATGGTGTTTTCCGCCGAACAACCCTTTCTCGAGAACCACGTTTTTGAAGATTCCAATCTGGATAAAACGCTCGATTTGATGCTCCGTCAGCGTACGTATGCCATGATCGCGGCTCCATTTTATTTCCTGGGCGCCTGCCGTGGCGTGGTCTCATGCGTTCAACTGACCGGTAGCGATTCGACTGAACCGGACCCAACAGGATTTGATGAAGCGGATAAAGCTCGCGTGTGTTTTGCCGCTGCCACTCTCGGACGCCTTATTGATTGCAGCGTCCTTCGAAAGGCAATCGGATTGTCGTAGGGACTTTTGCGATGAAGCACTGGGTAGATCTCGATCGCGCCAGGCAAGCCATATTGGATGGCACAGGCTCCGGCGTCAGGGTAGCCGTCATTGATTCTGGAGTAGAAACGTCTCATCCCATGCTTCGTGGGATGGAACTGGTCGATGACCTGGCGATCAAAATCGATGGGCACCGGCTGCGGGTCGTACCCGGCGCAGGACACGATGTGTTCGGACACGGAACGGCGGTCGCCGGCATACTCCGGATGCTGGCTCCCGAAGCCGAGATCGGCAGCATACGAGTCCTGGGAAATGACAATACCTCCCGAACTGCGATTATCCAGCGAGCCGCCGAAGAAGCGCTGGACCGCGGATATCACGTGCTGAACTGCAGCTTCGGATGTGGTGTACCCGGCCAGGTTCTGCAGTACAAAGCCTGGGTTGACCAGGCCTATCTCAAGGGAATTCATGTGGTAGCGGCATGCAATAACGAGGATTTCAGTAAACAGGAGTGGCCAGCCTATTTCCCCTCAGTCATTGCGGTGAACATGGCGCGCACTACCGATGAGAGCGTTTTTTATTATCGCTCCGGGACCATGATCGAATTCGCGGCGCGAGGCGTTAACGTGAAGGTGCCCTGGATCGGCAGCGCTGAAAAGGTGGTTACGGGCAGCAGCTTTGCAGCGCCGCGGCTAGCGGCTCTGGTGGCCAGATTGCTGTCGGTCTATCCCGACCTTGGACCGCTTCAGACCAAGGCCGTTCTACACAGACTAGCCGTTCCGATGACGGCGAGGGTTGCGGGTCCAAATGTCATATGCGTGTAGGCTGCTCGTAGACTCCCGGGCTGCCGCTTTTTAGTTTATTTGTCTTTGTTTATTTGTCCTGGAACATTTGCGATGCGAGCCAAGCTCCGCCTGATCGTACGATTTGGCATTTCGTTGTTGAGGGCCTGCCCATTCCAGGCCGTCTCTTACGTGTTACTCACCTTCGTAGGTCAGACGCTCATTCCACTGGCGCTGCCGGTCCTGCTCGCCCGGCTGACCAATGCAATTCAAACCGAAGAGCAATCCGGCCGGGCTGTGCATGGCATTACCGGTGACTACACGCTTTGGGTTTTCCTGACCTTTGCTGCCATTCCCCTCGCCATCGCTGCACGCTGGGCACAGACCGAAACCGACAATCGCATGGAGAAGCAGGTTCGGGAGCGGCTTTTCGACAAGGTCATTCGCCAGGTTCCGGAATTTTTCCAAAAGTACAATCCGGGACAACTTGCCAACATTTTGAACCAGACCGCGGTGGAGGCTCAACAGGCGTTCCGCGTCCTGACGGTCGATCCGATTCTGCAATTCAGCAGCGTTTGTCTGGCAACCGTATTGCTGGTCGACCAGTTGCGAGGCCTGTCGGGCAATCACGGCGACCTTTGGGTTTGGGCCGTCGTAATTGCCATGGTTTTGTTCGGCGTTCTTTCCGTGGCCATTGTGCAGATAAAGGGGCAGGCTCCAGTGGACGCTGCGCAACGGCAGGTTCAGGAACAAAGATTCGCGCTGGCCGGCCTGACCGACTCGGCGGTGAAATCTCCTGAAGAGATACAGGCAATGGACGCCGAGCCCCTGTTCAGCCGGAGATATGCGCTGGGCTTGACTCAGCTCATGACACTCAAGCGCAAACAGGTTCTGATCATGGAATACGTCAATTCCGCAATTGGCCTTCCCACTCAGATCATGTTGGCGATCCTATACGGGTTGATCGTATATAAGGTGGTGGTGGGAGGTGGGCAGATCAAGCTGGGTGTGTTTGTAGCGCTGGCGGGGCTCGCACCACAGTTGATGCAGCCCTTCAAGGCATTTGCTTTCCTGGGCATCGTCGCCAGTTCTTCCTGGCCGGCGGTCGAACTAGTTACCAACCTCCTGGTTGGTCAAACCAGAATCAAGGAACTGCCGGGAGCCAAAGACATCGAGAATCTTGAGCCGACGCTGGAAGTCCGCGACGTCAACTTTCGCTATCCGAATTCCCAGGAAGAAGTATTCAAGCATCTGACATTCACTGTTCCGCCTGGCAAAATCACCAGCCTGGTCGCCAAGATGGGCCAGGGCAAAACCACTTTCTTCCGGTTGTTGTTGCGCTTCTATGACCCGGAGACTGGCGACATCCTGTTTGGGAGCTATCCTACGACCTCGCTCAAGCTGGATTGCCTAAGAAGTCAAGTGGTCATGATGTCGCAATTTCCGGCTTTCTTCCATGACTCGGTCCGAGACAATTTTCGCGTGGCCAAGGCGGATGCCAGCGATGAAGAGATTCGGAGCGTGTGTGTAAGAACCGGTTTGTGGCCCATTCTGGAAAAAGCGGTTGGAGCGAACCCACTGGACCGCCCATTCTCCGCCGGGATGGGCCTTTCGGGAGGACAAAAGCGGCTGTTTGCATTGACGCGCTGTATTTTGCGCGACCCCAAGATTCTTCTCCTCGACGAACCCACGACCAACATGAGTAATGACGAGAAATACCAACTTATTCCTATGATGCGCGAGGCTTGCGCCGGCCGAACCGTGATCGTGGTCGACCACGATATTTCATGGTTAATCGGCTTTTCCGACTATTTCATCGTGCTCGACAACGGCCGGGTCACACAGCAGGGCACGGCGGACCAACTCCTGGCACAAGAAGGACTACTTAGGGAACTCAATTCCCATACCGTTTCGTCAGGTAATAAGGTGGTTACGCGATGACCCACCACCTTATCATCGCCGCGCTTGCAAAAGCGTAGGAACTTGTGTAAGTTCCTACCCACGTTTGCCGTCTCATGTTTTGAGTAGTCCTAATTTCAAAAAATAGAGAGAGGAGTACACCATGGCAGCAACCAAGGCGAAAGGGAAAAAGGGGAAAAAACCATCTGGCAATATCGAGGGCGCCAAGGTCCACAAGGGCCTCAAGAAGGCGCCTGGAGGTAAAACCGAGGTGGCCGGGCACATGTCCCCCGGAGCCGTTTATTATTGCTGGAATTGTCTAGCCGCAAACTGGGTAGGGTTTGGATACAGCTTTTTCTATTGCTGGAATTGCGGTGCGCTAAACCGCGTCTAAAGGAGCGGTAGCACAGACCGCGACAAGGTCAGGGTAGTAGTGTGCCCTCGTTGCGTTTGCAGGGAGACCGGGTCTCCAAAGGGCACGAGGAGATCCGGATCAGTCCCGATATACCGGAAAAAGTCAGCGAGTGGTTTTCGACCGCCGCCACAGCGGACCGGATCCCGCCATTTTTTGTCAGAGAATGGCTGGGTCAGGTTCTGCAGGAGAACTATCGCCTTTTCTACGGAATTGGATACGGGTACTTCCACGATCCCAGCTACGCCGAGGATGCGGTTCAGAGTGCCGCGCTAAAGGCGCTGCAGAGGCTCCGGCAGCTTAAGCAGCCGCAAACTGTCCTCGCCTGGTTTGCCAGCATCACCCGCAACACATGCCTTGATCTACTGCGGAACCCTAACAGCCGCGCCGCTGAATCACTGGACGAAGTGAGTTGCAGTCCCGCGAGTAACTCGATTGACCAGGTAAGAATTGACTGGCAAAGGAAGTTGCTCGTCGAGATCAATAAGTTGCCCGAGAACCAGGCGATTGTAGTGCGCCTTCGATTTCTGGACGACTGCGACCTCGGCGAAATCGCGGAGCGCCTCGGTCTGAGGAAAAACACCGTCGAGGTCAGGCTCCATCGAGCACTCGAGAAACTCTCCCACAGTCCCTGTCTGCGGGCCCTCAAGGAGGAGTATCTATGAAGGGACGCGATCTGCTGAGAGATTACCTTGCCGGACACTTGACTCGAGAGGACGCGCAAAGGGAATTGACGGGCCGCGCTAAAGAGAGTCGCCACCTATTGCCGATTATGGACGCGGACCGCCACGGACGACATTTTCTCTCGGATCTTCAACCACCCGAGGGCGCTGCCGAGCGTCTCACCCAGGTCATCCTTAGCCCCGATCTGTCCTCCAATGTGTTTCGGGAGAATACGCAAGTTGGTCGCTTACAAAAAATCTTCGACCTTATGCCTTTCGATGTCGTCGGCGCCGGCCGGCCTGTATCCAAAAGCAAGAGTAAGAGAAGTAAGATTAAGAAAGTCGCTCCCGCGAGAATACGCCGATCCAACAGGAAGACGGCCAACCGGAAAACGACCAATAAGAAGGGGAAAAGGAAGTAGCGCCTGCGTCGTCCCACCACCATCGGAATTTCGCTCGGCGAGAGAATTCGATGTTGTAAGGCATCCGATTCTGAGCACGAGCGCAGAGCCTGAGCGGCCCTCTCTTTCCTGGTTCTTGACTCCCTGGAATTATGAGGCTCCTTTTAGTGTGCCTTGATGTCTTGGATCTAAGTGTTTCGGGCTTGTCTCCCTCATGCCTCAACTATTAGGAGTCGAGGCGGATGAAAGGGGGAGGTGGAACCCTGGCCGCAGAGTCGATTGTTCTTGGGAAAGGCGCCCTAAAGTTTTTTCCGGCGAGCGCCGATCTGGCCCTTGAGCGGCAGAGAACTCTGCCATGGGTGGTCATATCAGGATTCGATTCTAAGGAGAGACTAATGTCGATATCAGGGGTATCGAGTGTTTCGTTGAACCAGCAGTTGCAGTCGTATTTCCAGACCAGGAACAGCGATGTGCAACAACTGGGGCAGGCGCTGAGATCTGGCAATCTGGCCGGTGCACAAGTGGCGTACAACAACATCACGGCGCTGGGGCAGGGCGGGCCGTTTGCCAGCGGGAACGCGTTTCGAGGATCACAACGGGAGCAGGATTTCAATGCCATCGGAGCGGCTCTGCAGTCGGGAGATCTGGCTGGGGCGCAGCAGGCATTTGGGGCGCTGAGGGCCACGGGCAGAGCGCATGATCCAGCCGTAGCAACCAGTGGCGCGGGGAACGTAGCATCGGCGGCGAGCAGCGGTCCGGAGATCGTACTGAACCTGAGCGGCGGAAGCGGCAGCAGCGCCAATCCTGAGCAAATTACGATCAACATTGGGCAGGCGAGCAGCGGCGGAAACGAACAAATTTCGCTCAGCGTGGGGAATCCGGGATCCACCGCGCAGCAGGTAACCTTCAACCTGAATGCGAACAGCAACGAACAGATTGTGTTGAACCTGTTGAATGGTTCTTCCGGCAGTGGTCCTTCGGCCACTGGGACAGCAGGCACGACCGGCGGAAGCCTCAGCGTTTCGGCCTGAAATCGGTTGTCGCGGCCGGTGCAGTGGGCGGGAAGCCCTCCCCTCGCTCACCGCACCGGCACGTTCTTGTGGCGGCAGAGCAGCGATCGGTGGCCGCTGGCCACTGGTCTGTTCACTACCGTGGAACCATCGGCTCTGGCAGGTTCACGCCTAAACGGCTTACAATGACAAGCGTAAGCCGAATCTGCTATGTCGCCCACACCAGAAGATTTGACCATCATCAAAGATGACATGATCGCCTTCATCGAAGGCCATGGCATGAGCCGTTTCCACGGCTACGTGGACTACGAAGAAGTGCAGTGCGTCATGTGGGAAACCGGCTCGAATCCCGATGCCTGGAAGGATTTCGTCGAACTCGCCAAGAGCGCCGGCGCTCCGTTCCTCACCATGCACTCCTGGAAGCTGGAGCGCGAGGAATTGGATGAGTTGGTGCAACGCCTTTCTCATTCCGAATTCTCCGACGGTGACGACCTTGAAGATGCGCGTTGGCTGCGCGCCCATACTGGCAAGGTCGGATTTCTGCAACTCGGCTGGGCTTACCAGGGATCGATGTTTTTGTGCGAGGTCAGCACCGAGTGGTATGAACGCTACCAGCGCCTGCTGGAAGTCTCGGAAGATTTTGGCGGCATCCCTATCGACGAACCGGATCAGGACGACGAGAACTAGTCGTGCGAGAGAATGCACGAGAGAACTTCCGCTGGGAACTGGCCGCGGCAGATCCGGCGCAAGTGCAGGCCCTGGCCGGCGCTCTTCGCGATCTGCCGCAACTGCAGTTCAGTCGCGGCGTCCAGGGCAGTAACGTCGGCGGTGCTGCTCACACTCTGGCGCGGTTGCTTATCCATCGCGGCTTGACCGACGCAGAATCCGCCGCGCGCTTTCTCACCCCTTCCGTCGCTCACCTTCATCTGCCGGAGAAAATGACCGACCTTCGCGTGGCCGTCGATCGCATCGATGCGGCCATCGAACGCAAGGATCCCATCCTGATCTATGGCGACTATGACGTCGACGGCACCATGGCGGTCATCATTTTAAAAACCGCCATCGAACTCTGCGGCGGTACGGCCGACTTCCACGTCCCACACCGCATTCGCGAAGGCTACGACATGCGCGATGACGTGATCGAGCGCGCCGCCGCCGCGGGCATTCGCCTGATCATCAGCGTCGATATGGGCATTCGCGCCTTTGCGCCGGCGGAAACCGCGCATCGCCTCGGCGTGGATCTCATCGTCACCGACCATCACCTGCCCGGACCGGACGGCGTGCCCAAGGCGCATGCGGTAGTCAATCCTAATCAAGCGGGATGCGAATATCCTTACAAGCAACTCTGTGGCGCCGGTGTCGCATTTAAAGTCGCGCAGGGATTGATGCAGCGCCGCCTGCCCGAAAAAGATCAGACGCGCCTGCTGTTGAGCTTCATGAAAGTTGTGGCGATAGCGACCATCGCCGATGCCGTCCCGCTGACCGGCGAGAATCGCGTGTTCGCCAGCCTTGGTCTCGACGCGCTGCGCCGCGCCGTGAATCCGGGACTAAAGGCTCTGCTCGAAGTCGCACAAGTTTCCACAAAGCGTCCGCCGAACTCCACCGAAGTTGCCTTTCGGATCGCTCCGCGCATCAACGCCGCCGGACGCATGGATGTCGCTCGCGACGTGATCGATTTATTCAGCGTGAAAGATTTCGATCGCGCCCGCCTACTTGCTGGGAAACTTGATCGCCTCAATGCCGAACGTCAGGAAGAAGAACGCCGAATACTTCGTTCGATTGACGAACGCATCATCAGCGATCCTGCGCTGTGCGAGGCCTACTGCATTGTGGTCGATGGCGAAGGCTGGCATCGCGGCGTCATCGGCATCGCCGCCACGCGCATCGTGGAGCGCTACCATCGTCCCGCCATGGTTATCTCGTGCAATGGCGAAGAAGCTTTCGGCTCGGGACGATCCATTCGTCCATTTCATTTGCTCGAAGCCGTCGAGTCGAGCCGCAGCCTTTTCACGCGCTACGGTGGACACTCTCACGCCTGCGGCTTCGCCATGCCCTCGGCGAACGTCCCTCAACTGCGAGCGGAATTGGACGCGTTCGCGCGGGCGCGTCTCACCTCAGCAGATTTCGATCCCGTGCTTGATGTGGAGGCGGAATTGGATCTCGCGGAAATCACTCCCGCAATGTTTCAAACGTTGTCGCTGCTGGAGCCCTATGGCACGGGCAATCACGAGCCCGCATTCACCGCGCGAAATGTCCGCCTGATAGCGCCGCCGAAGATTTTGAAAGACAAGCACATCAAGCTGAAGTTGAAAGCGGGCGAGAGGGAGGCCGAACAACCTGAACTCTCCGCCGTGGCAATTCTGACTACGCCGCGCTGCCATCCCGATGGCGCCGCAATCCGCCGCGAGGAAAGAGCTGCCGTGCTGGAAGCGAGAACTGAGAACCGCGAAGTGAGAACTGCCCGTGGGCTGAGAACGGTTTTCGACGCCCTGGGCTGGAACATGGCCGAACGCCTGCAACAATCGCCGCTGTTGGCGGGAGATGCCATCGACATCGCTTTCACCATCGGCCACAACGACCATCCCGAATTCGGCGGGCTGGAACTGACGCTGCGGGATTTCAAACGGATTAAGATCACTTCGCTAATTTCGGTTTCTCCTTGCACAACATCGGGCAAGTAACCATAATATTGGCGCTATGAAGCTATTTGTATTGCCGATATTCCTCATCATTGCTAGTCCGCAACCCTTCGCTCAAACGTCCTGCGGACAATCGCCGGACGAACGTAACCTTCCAAAGGTTATTGACTGCGGAAACGGTGGAACCGAGCATGTGTCGTGTGAGCTTCCTGTCACGACCTCGCCCGAGCTATACAAGTCCCTAGACGATGCCATGGCAGACCTTGGAAACGGTAAGACAGGATTTCCGGTCGATGTCGTCGCGGCCTCGTTCGGTCTACAAGACTCGGGATGGGTCCTTTCCCTCAAGCCGCTCAAGTTTCGGAAGTCACGAATGCGGGAAGTGCTCGTAAGTCTTAAGCGGTACGGGGCGAGTTCCTCTAAGCAGCCGATATTGATATCGCTAAATCTCCCCGATCTAGGCCCACGCATTTTCGATGCGACCGTTGTCAGATCACTATTTATGACCGAACTGTTTCCTATCCCGCCAAAGTTCGTGCGAAGAAAAGCGGGCGCGACTTACCTTCTGCTAAAACCTGAACTGGTGAACGACGCGAGAACCGCGTTCAAGGAGCTGGAGCAAAACTGCCCCGATTCGAAGACAAAGCCCGTAGAGAAGAGCGGGAAGGAGCTAAAGCTACCCGCAGGAGGAGAAAGCGGCCCTCACCTTGCTTCGTCCCCCGCGTATGATGAGTCTCCGGCACCAGGGGAAAAACCTGCGCCCTGGTTGCCATCTTTGCCGGTTCGCGACCACGTCGAGGTTAGGCTGCATATTGACGGTAAGCCGTGCGGACCTTGGACCAACATGTCTAAGAGATGACCTATCGAACTTAATCGGCTCCGACGGATGCCTCCTAACATTAATTGCGGAGTTCCCGGCCGGGATTGACGGCGTCTATGAAGACATAGTGGTAGCGGGCAGGATGGGCCGCGAGAGCTTCCGATGCAGCCCCGACGATTTCGGCCCCAGCCAGCCCAAGCCCCTCAAATGCTCGCTTCAAAAGGTAAAGTGGAGAATGTCGGGTGACGCACTAACCTACGGAGAACACCAGGTGATGACAATTGCTTTCCCATCGCCGCGGGCCTCCGCATCGCCGCGGGCCTCCGCATCGCCGCAGACCGCCGCATCGCCGCAGACCGCCGCATCGCAGTTTGGCGACATGATTGTCGGAATGTCTGGCGCAAAAGTTGGGCCATTCGCGCCAACTCCCGTCACGTGTTGGTGCACACCCAAGGAGTGCGAGAAGCCACAAAGAGCGGAATGCATTGATCTTACGACGAAATGAAGATGTATGAACATTGGTTGCGCTTGGTGAGCAGAGTCCTGCCCGAATCCTATGCGACTCGTGTTTGGGCAAAGTGGTGGTTTGTTGCCCTAGCCTTCTGCGCACTAAGCTCAGTCCTCGGAGGCGTCGCGCAAAGACTCGAATGGACTGAGTATATTCCGGCGGCGGTGGTTTCGATGGGCACGCTAATCGCCCTCTCAATCTTTGCTCCGTTCACGGGAGGGGTCTTTTCTGGGCGACGGGCGGCGTTCGCAATTACCGGGGTGTGGCTGCCGTTCTTCATACAAACGGCTTTGTGCCAACCGCTGTCTAGTATCAGACTGCTGGCTGAGAAGCTTGTTGGTTTTTCCGGCTTTCCGCGGCTGCCTTGCCCCTGGGCCGCCGGCCACGTGATAGGCAACGCCGTGTTCTGCGCCATTACAACGGTTATGGTCTTGCTCATAGCGAAAGTTTTCCCGGCTGACAGGCTGAGCTCAAAATCGAGTGGAAGGAAGAGGCACGGGTCCGGAATTTCGAATCCTCGTCAGGGACTCTAGGTTGGAACCCATCGGATCCCCTTGGGCCAGGTGGCTGTTCCTGCGCTGACATGGAGAGATCGTGCGCTAACCCGTGAGCCGGGCTTTCATTAGATTAGACTGAACCCAGCATGCCACTTCCCATCTACCGCCTACGCCGCTGGCTGGCTGTAATCGCCGTGCTGTTCAGTACGGTGGTCGCGGGAATGTACATCTACGCGCGGCTGCGGCAGCACAGCGTTCTCAAAGGATTCCCCGGCAAGATTTCCTACGACATCAAGCAGACGGCCAGCGGCTTCCAGTTTTCGAAATCCGAAGCGGGCCGCACCGTGTTTACCATCCGCGCTAAAGATGTAAAAGAGTTCAAACTCAACGGCCGCGCCGAGCTGCACGATGTCAGCATCATTCTGTATGGTCGCGACACTTCGCGCTTCGATCAGATCTATGGGGACGCCTTCACCTTCGATCCGAAATCCGGCAACGTTACCGCGCAGGGCGAAGTGCAGATTGATCTGGAAGCCAATCCTGCCGGTGTGACTTCGCCCGATCAATCGGCTCCGAGGGAACTCAAAAATCCCATTCACCTGCAAACCAGCAATCTGGTTTTCAACCGCGACAGCGGAGACGCTTTCACCGACGCGCGCGTCGATTTCCGCACGCCGCAGGCCACGGGCTCGGCAGTCGGCATTCGCTATGCGGCAAAAGGCAAAACGCTCACGCTGGCCTCACAGATTCATGTGACCTTAACTGGACAAGAGGCCGCCAGCCTTTTCGCCGCGCACGCGACTATCACCCACGAGCCGCGCGAAATCGTGCTGGACCATCCGGTCATGAAGCGTGAAGCCGGAACGCTGCAATCGGAACAAGCCACATTCTTCCTAGGACCGGAGAATGAAGTGCAGCACGTCCTTGCTACCGGCGATGTGGACGCAGAGTCCTCTGCAAAAGAGAGTGACCAGCTGCACGCCCGCGCCGACGAAGCCGAAATCCTGCTCGCAGGCAAGGAAAACCAACTCCAGACGGCAACGCTTACAGGAAAAGTCCACGTCGAGCGCACGGGATCGCAGCCCATGCAAGGCGATGCGGGACGCGCGGTTCTAGATTTCGGCGGAGCTAATGAAATCCAGAAAGTGCATGCCTCAGATGGAGTGCGGCTCGCGCAGCATTCCACCACTTCCACCACCACGACGGCAAACGCATCCGCGCCACAGGATTTCGATATCACCGCGCCAGTCATCGACTTCTTCGTGGCCGAAGGACGCCGCCTCGATCACGCGCAAACGTCCGGCGCCGCACAGATCGTCCTCTCGCCCGCACAGAGCGCGAGCACCGTCAGCGGGCGGCCGCAACGCACCGTAGTCACCGCCGGCCGCTTCGACGCCAAATTCGTCGCGACTCCCCAGGGCTCCAGCCGCTTGACTTCAGTCCACGGCGCGCCCGATGCGAAAATCATCGACGTAATTCCGAACCAGCCTGACCGCGTCAGCACCAGTCAAACCCTGGATGCCACATTTCTCCCGCAGGGAGGAATTGCCTCCATCATTCAGCAGGGAAGCGTCGCTTACAGCGACGGCCAGCCGACCGAAAAACGCACGCAGGCCTGGGCAGATAAAGCTCTCTACACTCCGGCTGACCGAATCCTTCTACTCACGGGGAGCCCGCGTGTCTCCGATGGCGGCATGACCACAACTGCGAAAGCGATTCGCATCGATCGCACTACCGACGACGCCATCGCCGACGGAAACGTCAAGACCACTTACAGCGATCTCAAGGAGCAGCCCAACGGAGCCCTGCTGGCGTCTTCATCACCGATCCATGTGACGGCTGCTACGATGACAGCGCACAACTCTCCAGGCATTGCTTTGTACGAAGGCAACGCCCGCCTCTGGCAGGACGCCAATATCATTGAGGCCCCTTCCATCCAGTTTGATCGCGATCACCGGTCACTGCTTGCCCAAGGGACGGCTGCTAAACCCGTTTCCACCGTGCTGGTCCAGGAAAAGCTAATTCAGCCAGACGAGCCCAGGCAAAGTCTGTCGCAGTCCGGAAAGACCCCGCCAAGAGACGAACATACAAAGAAGAGAAAACCTGACGTGAAACTCGGGGAAGCGAGCCCCATTTCCGCAACGGCCGCCCGGCTGACCTATGCCGATGCCGAGCGCCGGGCTCACTACGATGGAGGCGTCTCTGCCCGGGGGACCGGCTTCCAGGCCACCGCTTCCGAGATGGATGTTTATCTGATGCCGCGAAGCCAAACTTCCAGTAATCAATCACTTAACGCACCGGGCCGCTTGGATCGAATGGTGGCTCACGGCAACGTAGTCATGCAGGAACCAGGACGTCGCGCCGAGTGTCAAACCTTGATTTATACCGCCTCGGACGACAAGTTCGTCCTCACGGGCGGACCGCCTAGCATTTTTGATGCCGAACGGGGCAAGATTACGGGGGTTTCGTTGACTTTCTTTAGGGCCGATGATAGGGTGCTCGTAGAAGGCGAAGCAAGTACTCCTGTGGTAACACAGACGCGAGTGGCCCGATAAATCGGGTGGCCCAATAAATAATAAATAAAGACAAGTGGCAAGATAAATGCGTACCCTAGCCACCGATGAAATTGGCAAATCGTATCGTGGCCGCCGCGTTGTAAATGGTGTCAGCCTGCGTGTGGAGCAGGCGGAAGTTGTTGGTTTATTAGGACCTAACGGCGCAGGCAAGACAACCACGTTCTACGCCATCGTTGGCCTGATCCCCCCTGATACTGGCCGCGTGTTATACGACGACCAGGACATCACTGACGTTCCCATGTATCTGCGGGCGCGCCAGTATGGCATCAGTTATCTCCCGCAAGAAGCTTCGGTTTTTCGCAAACTCACAGTTGAGGAAAACATCCTCGCGGTGCTGGAGGCGCAGCCGATGTCCTGGCACGAGCGCCGCGAGAAGATGGAAAAGTTTATCGATGAGCTTGGTCTTGAACACATCCGGCAGAATCGGGGATACGCCCTTTCCGGCGGGGAACGTCGTCGCGTGGAGATCGCCCGCTGCCTGTGCATCAATCCCACTTTCATCTTGCTGGACGAACCTTTTTCCGGGATCGACCCCATCGCCGTTCTCGACCTGCAAAAAATCATCAGCGGCCTGCGGGCCAGCGGCATCGGAGTATTGATCACCGATCACAACGTACGGGAAACGCTTTCGGTGACCGACCGGGCCTACATCATCGACGATGGCAGAATTTTCCGTCACGGCAAGCCCGAGCAGTTGGCGGGTGATCCGGAAGTGCGGCGGGTGTATCTGGGAGAGAGCTTTTCGCTGGTGTGAAAAAACCGTCGTCGGCCGTTAGTCGTTGGTCGTTGGCAAGAACAAAAGCCGACAGCAACGATGAACGGCGAACGGCGAACGACTAACGACAGATTTTCGTTCTTTGAGGCGCGAGAAGGGGGAAGCAGCCGTGACGACTGACGAGCGACTCGAAGCTTTGACGCATAATTTGAAACTGCTATCTCTCGAAACAGAAGAACACGATAAGCAGCTCGCGCAATTGGCCCCGTTGGTGACTGAGATTACTCAGCGTACAACGAGATTGTTGGCGAAAGCGAAAGGCCAGCAGCAACGATGAATGGCGAACGACTAACGACCAACGACTAACGACATGGTTTTGCTTCAGCACAAACTGAGCGTCAAACTATCCCAGCGCCAGATCCTCACCCCGGGTCTGGTGCAGATGGTCTCCGTCCTCGCGCTCAACAAGCTTGAGCTTAAGGACATGATCAACGCCGAGATGGTGGAGAACCCCGTTCTCGAGGAACTGGAAGAATCCGTCCCGCTGATCGACGAGATCGGTCGCAAAGAGGAAGAGCGCGACCGACCGGCCCCCGCATCAGGCGAAGAAACTCCCATCACCGCCGAAAAGAAAGATCCGTTCGAAGAGATCGACTTCGGCTCGTTCTTCCAGGACTACCTCGATCCCGGATATCGCACGCGCGGCGAGATGGAGGATATCGAGCGGCCATCGTTCGAAAATTTTCTCTCGAAGCCGACGAATCTCACTGACCATCTGGCGTGGCAACTGGGTGCTCTAAGTCTGCGCAAAGAAGTTCGCGAAGCTGCCGAGCAGATTATCGGCAACCTCAACGAAGACGGCTACCTCATCGCCAGCGACGAAGAAATATTGGGCGTGGCCCCGCCTGCCACGCCGGAAGCCGATGCCGAGGCCGCGAGAAATATTGTCATCGAGGCGCAGGCGCTTGGATTAGATGAACCTGTCTTAGAAGATGCTGTCCTGGACGAAGGTGCTTTGGACGAATCTGTTCCCGCGGAGGAAATATCCACCGGCGAAGACATAGAGGCCGCTTCCGCTCCGGGCGAGGCGGACGAATCGATCATCCCCGACTCCGGCCTCGCAGGCCTGCCCGGCACAAATGGCATCAGTAATAACTCGGGTAGCGCCACATACAATCCACCGGCCCCAATCGCTCCACCGGAAAATTCATTCGTTTCATCCAATGGAAACGGCGCCGCGGCTGTGGCGTCCGCGCTCGAACCGCCAGCCGCCGTGCGGACAGCACCCCGCCCGGCCCAGACCGCCGGATTCACGGCTGGAGATCTGCAGGAAGCCCTGGAGGTAGTGCGGCAACTGGATCCTCCCGGCGTAGGCTGCCGCGACTTGCGGGAATGCCTGCTCCGCCAGTTGCGCTATCACCAACAGCAGCTCGCACTTCATAAAAACGGGGGGAAAAACAGCAACGGCACCGCCCAGGTTCTGCAGGATGCCATAGCTATCGCCGACCAGCATCTTCGCGCCCTCCAAAATAAGCAGCACAAAGAAATTGCCAAGGCCATCGGACGCCCCTACGAAGCCGTGCAGCAAGCCCTCGACTATATCCGTACGCTCGATCCCCGTCCCGGCCTGCAATACAATAAAGTCCAGGCGCGGCTCATCGAGCCCGATGTTGCTTTCATCAAGCATGGCGACGAGTGGCTGGTGCTGATGAATGATGACGATCTGCCGCAGCTCCGCCTCAACCCCGCTTACAAGAAACTCGTTACTCGCGACACCAACGACAAGAATACCCGCGACTACGTCAAAGAGCGCTACAAGAGCGCCATCCAGCTCATTAAGAATATCGAGCAGCGCAAGCAGACCATCACCAAGGTCTGTTACTCGATCGTCGCGCGCCAGCAGGATTTTCTGGAAAAAGGTATCGACCAGCTCAAGCCCATGATGATCAAGGAGGTCGCCGAAGAAATCGGCGTGCATCCTTCTACCGTGAGCCGTGCCGTGGCCAGCAAGTATGCACACACTCCGCAAGGCGTATTCGAGTTGCGCTACTTCTTCAGTGAGAGCGTGCAGGGTCCGGAGGGCGGCAACACTTCGCTGCTGATCCTCAAACGCCGGGTCAAGAAATTAATCGACGACGAAGATCCCAGCCGTCCGCTGACCGACGAACAACTCACTCGCATTCTGCAATCGCAAGGCATTCAGGTGACGCGCCGCACCGTCGCCAAGTATCGCGAAGATATGCGCATCCCGAGCACTCACCAGCGGCGAGTGCGGGAAGGGAGGTAGAAAACCAGGAATGCAGAAGTATGAAGTCAAAATGCAGAAGTAAGAAAACGATGAAGACTGCCAGTACTCAGAAATGCTGAGACTTTGAATTTAACTTCTGCATTCTGACTTCTGGCTTTTTACTTTAAGATGCGGTGCCCAATTTATCTCGCAGCAAGAATTTAAGGAGGGGCGCTCGTGAACGTGGAATACACCGGAAGACACTACGAAGTAACTCCCGCCATTCGTGAAGAAGTAGAAACTGGCCTCGGAAAAATCCGCAAAATCCTCGGTGACCGCTTCGAAGCCAAGGCTGTCCTGGCCGTTGAAAAGCACCGCCACAAAGCCGAAATCACCATCAACCCGCGAAATGGCCCGCTGGTCGGCCTGGCTCAGGCCAAGGACATGATGATCGCGGTCAGCGGAGCCCTTGACCATCTCGAAAAACAGGCGGTCAAGTACAAGACCAAGTGGCAATCAAAAAAGCGCTCCGCCCGCAAGAGCGAAGAAGTGAAGAAGTGGAACGGCCATTCTCCGCAGCGTGACGAAACCGACGCTCACACCAAAGTAGGCTTGACCGAAAAAACCGCGGTCCCAGTGGTCGTGCACAGATATCCAGCGGTCGCCAGAACCACAGAGGTCCACCTGGTTCGCTCGGATGAAGCCGTCTCCATGCGTCCCATGACGCTCGAAGAGGCCATCAAGGAAGCCCACTTCCGCGATCGCGACGTCTTCGTCTTCCGCGATCCCAAGGGCAAAGTGATGATTCTCCACCGCACCCGCGACGGCAAAATGGAGTTGATCGAAGCTCCATAGGAGCAGCCCGGTCGAGCGCCGCACCCATGAGCCTCGGATACTGCTCGCACGAAAGGGATCCCCTTCGCCTCCGGCTCAGGGCAGGCTTTCGACTGCGTGGCTGATTCTCTTCGAGAATCAGCCGCAGGATGACGGGACTAGCCTCTGCTCTTCGCTCACTGGTAACCTCCGATCTGCAAGGTGACGTAAATTCGATTGTGTAAAAGCGAAGAGGGTGTAAGTTGGCTTTGGCCTCGCAAGCTAAAGCCGATCCTAAATAAGGAGACCTACACCCATGGCGAAGATAATCCCAATCAGCGAGCATT
>Ga0307479_10000091_pt1 | contig 90424 bp, 86 predicted proteins | sample atmos_gasesECM4C_FD_203743 | JGI IMG/M metagenome (GOLD analysis project Ga0307479, IMG submission 203743) | Hardwood forest soil microbial communities from Morgan-Monroe State Forest, Indiana, United States - atmos_gasesECM4C_515 | ecosystem: Environmental > Terrestrial > Soil > Temperate... | reverse complement strand
CGCGGGCCTTCGTGCAGGTGCAGAACGGCTGCGATCACCGCTGCACCTTCTGCATCATTCCATTCGGCCGCGGCAATTCCCGCTCGCTTGCGATGGGCGCCGTGGTCAATCAGGTTCGCGCGCTGGTCGAGTACGGCCATGCCGAGATCGTGCTGACCGGCGTCGATCTCACGAGCTATGGCGCGGACCTGCCCGGCGCGCCGAAACTCGGCAAGCTCGTCAGGCAGATCCTGCGCCACGTTCCACGGTTGCGGCGCCTGCGGATCTCGTCGATCGATTCGGTCGAGGCCGATTCCGATCTGCTCGACGTCATCGCCAATGACGAACGGCTGATGCCGCATCTGCATCTGTCGCTGCAGTCCGGCGACGATCTGATCCTGAAGCGGATGAAGCGGCGGCATTTACGGCAGCACGCGATCGAATTTTGCGCCGGGGTGCGCCGGTTGCGGCCGGGTATCGCACTCGGTGCCGACATCATCGCGGGCTTTCCGACCGAGACGGACGCGATGTTCGAACGCTCGCTGGATCTGGTCGAGGAATGCGGCTTGACCTTCCTGCACGTGTTTCCGTATTCGCCGCGCCCGGGCACGCCGGCGGAGCGGATGCCGCAGGTCGCGGGCCCCGTGATCAAGGAACGCGCGCGGCGCTTGCGCGCGGCGGGCGAGGCGGCTTTGCGGAAGCGGCTGGCGTCGGAGATCGGCGCTGTGCGCAAGGTGCTGATCGAGAGCGCGGCTCTGGGCCGCACGGAGCATTTTCTGCCGGTCGCGATCAGCGGCGAGACACCGGGCGTGGTGCGCAGGTTGGCGATCGGCGGGCATGACGGAGCACGGTTGACGGCGCTATCGCCATGAACCCCGCTGTCATCGCCCGGCTTGACCGGGCGACCCAGGACGCCGGGACCTCTCGGCTCAATCAGAGCTGTCTCTGGAATACTGGGTCACCCGCCTTCGCGGGTGATGACGACCGAGTGTGCGGGACGACCGGAGTTTGCGGCGAGAGCGACGCTCCTTTGCGCCCTCACTCCCCCTTCCACCCACACGCCCTCAGCCGTTCTTGCATATGCTCCGGCGCCGGCGCCGTCACGCGCACTGGCTCCTTGTTCTTCGACATCGGAATCACGATCTCGCGCGAATGCAGATGCAGGCGCGGCTCGCCGAAGCGCGGGATAAACTTTTCGTTGCGCAGGCGGCGTAAACTTGCCTGCGTGCCGTAAATGTCGTCGCCGACGATCGGCCAGTCCTGGGCGGCCGCGTGCACGCGCAATTGATGGGTGCGGCCGGTGACGGGTTCCATCGCGAGCCAGGCGATGGCTGGGCCACGCCCCAGCACCTTCCAGTTGGTGACAGCCGATTGCCCCTCCGGATCCGGCTTCTGCCACCAGCCGCGCTCGGCGTTGAGGCGGCCGAGCGCTAGCTCGATGGTGCCTTCGTCCTCGGCGGGGCCGCCCTCGACCACCGCCCAATAGGTCTTGTCGATCTTGCCATGCTTGAACAACAGCCCGAGCGAGGCGGTTGCCTTGCGGTGGCGTCCCAGGACGAGGCAGCCGGACGTGTCCTTGTCGAGCCGGTGGGCGAGCACCGGAGGCCGCGGCAGCCCGAAGCGCAGCGCATCGAAGGAGGATTCGAGATTGGCGCCGCCCTTGGGGCCGCGATGCACCGGGAGGCCTGCGGGCTTGTCGATCACCAGCATCAACCCGTCGCGGTGGAGCACCCGCGCCTGGATCTCTTCGGCGGTCAATTCCGGGATATCGAGCAATGTGCAGGACTTTCGTTTGCGGGCGGGAACGGCTAACACGGCCAATATGAACGATACAACGTCGGAAGCACCCAAACTGAGCTGGTGGCGGCGGCTGTCCAGCGGGCTGAAGCGCACCTCGAGTTCGCTGGGCACCGCGGTCGCCGATCTCGTCACCAAGCGCAAGCTCGACCGCGCGATGCTCGAGGATATCGAGGATGTGCTGCTGCGGGCCGACTTGGGCACCGAAGTCGCCGCGCGCATTGCGGAAGCCGTGGGCCGAGGGCGCTACGACAAGGCGATATCGGCGGATGAAGTGAAGAGCGTGGTCGCGACCGAAGTCGAGAAGGTGCTGGCGCCGGTGGCAAAGCCGCTTGCGATCGACACGGCGCATTCGCCCTTCGTGATCCTGGTGGTCGGCGTCAACGGCTCCGGCAAGACCACCACCATCGGCAAGCTCGCGGCAAAATTCGCCGCCGAAGGCCGCAGGGCGATGCTGGCTGCCGGCGATACTTTTCGCGCTGCCGCGATTGAGCAGCTAAAAATCTGGGGCGAGCGCACGAAGTCGCCGGTGATCGCGGGCGCGCAAGGTTCGGATTCGGCAAGCCTCGCCTTCAACGCGCTGACCGAGGCGAAAGCGCAGAACATCGACGTGCTCCTGATCGACACAGCCGGGCGACTACAGAACAAGGCCGAACTGATGAACGAATTGGAAAAGGTGGTCCGCGTCATCAGGAAGGTCGATGCATCGGCGCCGCACGCGGTGCTGCTGGTGCTGGATGCGACGGTGGGGCAAAACGCGCCGTCGCAGGTCGAGGCGTTTCATCGCACGGCCGGCGTCACCGGGCTCGTGATGACCAAGCTCGACGGCACCGCGCGCGGCGGCATCCTGGTGGCGCTGGCGGAGAAATTCAAGCTACCGGTGCATTTCATCGGCGTCGGCGAGAGCATCGACGATCTCGCGCCCTTCACCGCGCGCGAGTTCGCGCAGGCGATTGCGGGAATCGAGTCATAGGTTTTCACTTGTCATGCCCCGCGAAAGCGGGGCATCCAGTACGCCGCGCCGTAGTTGGAGAAGCAAACGGTTCGGAATACTGGATCATCCGCATGCGCGGATGATGACAGCAATGATAGGTTACGCAATGGATAAGACCCAGCCGCATCCGCTGTTCAAGCTCGCGACCGAACTCGGTCCCCTGCTCGTGTTCTTTGCCGCGAACGCGAAATTCCATCTGTTCGTCGCCACCGGTGCCTTCATGGTGGCGATCGTGGTGGCGATGATCGCGTCCTATGTCGTGACGCGGCACGTACCGTTGATGGCGCTGGTCACCGGCGCGGTTGTGCTGGTGTTCGGCACGCTGACCTTGGTGCTGCATGACGAGACCTTCATCAAGGTCAAGCCTACCATCATCTATGCCCTGTTCGCGGCGGTGCTCGGCGGCGGGCTGCTGTTCGGCCGCTCCTTCATCGCCATCATGTTCGACCAGATGTTCAACCTGACGCCGCAGGGCTGGCGCATCCTCACGCTGCGCTGGGCGCTGTTCTTTGCCGCGATGGCGATCCTGAACGAGGTCATCTGGCGCACCCAGAGCACGGATTTCTGGGTCGGCTTCAAGGCCTTCGGCGTGATTCCGCTGACCATGGGCTTTGCGATCACGCAGATGCCACTGATCAAGCGCTATCACCTCGAGCCGGTGTCGCTGGAAGCAAGCGATGCGGCGGAGGGGGATGTGAGGAAGGGGTGAGGCGCGCACTGGCGGTGCGCTCCCTCTCCCGCGTGCGGGGGAGGGTGGGGTGGGGGTGCTTCCGCAAAACGCGCTGGTCAAGGGGATAGAGTTTCCCCCACCCGCCGCGCTTTGCGGGTCGACCTCCCCCGCAAGCGGGAGAGGTTAAGACCCTGCCTTCAGCGCCTTGTCGATCTCGGCCTTCAGCACGCCGTCCATGTTTTCCGGGGTGATCGGGCCGACCAGCTTGTAGACGATCTTGCCTTCGCGGCCGACAATGAAGGTCTCCGGAACGCCATAGACACCCCATTCGATCGCGGCGCGGCCGTTGCCATCGACGCCGACAAATCCATAGGGATTGCCATAGCGGCCGAGAAAGCGCCGCGCATTGTCGGGCGTGTCCTTGTAGTTGATGCCGATCACCTGCAGCCGCTTGTCGTGGCCGAGCTGGGTGAGCAGCGGCGCTTCGTCGTGGCAGGGGACGCACCAGGACGCCCAGACGTTGACGATGCTGACGTTGCCTTTGAAGACAGCAGGATCGAGCCCGGGTACCGGCGCGCCCTCAGCGAGCAGGCCTGAAAGCGGCGGCAGCGGGGTTTGCGGCGCGGGGTGGCCGATCAGTGCCGAGGGGATCCGCGACACGTCGGTATCGCCGAGCCGGAACCAGAACAGGACCGCGAGCCCTGCGAAGGCGATCAGCGGCACTGCCATCAGCCAAGAGCGGCGCGGCGCCGTTGTTTCCGAGTTGACCTGTTCGCTCATCTAAGTCTCCGTCGCGCTGCGTCCGGACCGCCGCACGATGCCGCTCTCGTCGAGTTGGCGCAGGCGCCGCGTCTGGTTGCGGTAATCGAGCGCGATCCAGGCAATGAGGATCGCAACCACCAGCGTCACCAGCATATAGGATGTCACGATGAAGGACGCGTAGGGCCCGAGCGACATGGCGGTCACGCGGCGCGCTGGCTGGCTTGCATCATCTGCAAGCTCCGCAGCCGGCGGCGCAGGATTTCGTTGCGCATCGCCGCCAGATGCAGCGTCAGGAACAACAGCGTGAACGCCAGCGCCATCACCAAGAGCGGAATCAGAAAGGCGCGGTCGAGCGTCGGCCCGTCCATCCGGAACACCGATGCCGGCTGATGTAGTGTATTCCACCAATCGACCGAGAATTTGATGATCGGCAGGTTGATCGCGCCGACCAGGGTCAGAACCGCCGCAGCGCGGGCGGCGCGCGAGGGGTCTTCCACCGCCCGCCATAGCGCGATCAGGCCGAGATACATCAAGAATAGGATCAGCACCGATGTGAGCCGCGCGTCCCATTCCCAATAGGTGCCCCACATCGGCCGGCCCCACAGTGAACCCGTGACCAGGGCCAGGAAGGTGAAGGCGGCGCCGATCGGGGCGGCGGCTTTCGCCGCGACGTCGGCGAGCGGATGCCGCCACACCAAGGTGCCGAGCGCTGCGCCGCTCATCACGCCCCAGACGAACATCGACAGCCAGGCATTCGGCACGTGGATGAACATGATCTTCACGGTGGCGCCCTGCTGGTAATCGTCCGGGGCCATCGCCGATTGGTACAGACCGATCAAGAGAACGGCCGCGGTGATGCCGACCAGCCACGGCAGCACCCGCGCCGTCAGCGTCAGGAATTTCGTGGGATTGGCAAGGTCGATCAGCGTCATGGCACCCTGTTAGTCTCGGCAGGCCTCGCAGGCAATCAGCATAAGGCCGCTCTGCAAGAGTTGATCGGGGTCAAGGTTAGCCCGCGGTATCAATCACGGGTTCAGTCTTGGCCGTGTCGCAGGCTGGCGGCGGCCGCGAGCGGCCCGATCACGAAACTGACCAGCGACAACGCGCAGAGAATTGAAAATGGCGCCCCGAACGACGACGGTCCTGATATCGCGGCCTGCGAGGCGGCAACGCCGAAAATCAGCACCGGGATCGACAGCGGCAGCACCAGCACGGCCAGTAGCAATCCGCCGCGATGCAGGGTGACTGCGAGCGCCGCGCCGATCATGCCGGTGAAGGTCAGCGCCGGCGTTCCCGCGAACAGCGTCAGGGCCACCGCCGAGGTCGAGGCCGTGTCGAGATTAAGCAGCAACCCCAGCACCGGGGTGGCGACGATCAAGGGCAGGCCGGCGGCCAGCCAATGCGCCAGCGCTTTCGCCGCACAGGCAAGTTCCAGCGGTGTCCGGCCCATCACGATCAGGTCGAGGGAACCGTCTTCGTGGTCGGCCATGAACAGCCGGTCGAGGGTGAGCAGGCTCGCGAGCAGCGCCCCGAGCCAGAGGATCGCAGGTCCGAGCCGCGCCAACAGCGCCAGATCCGGGCCGAGCGCGAACGGCATCAGCACCACCACGGTGAGAAAGAACAAGACGCCGATCAGCGCCCCGCCGCCGACCCGGAGCGCCAGTCTGATATCTCGTCGAACGAGGGCGATGAGCGCGGTCATGCGGGGCAACCTTGGATGCGCTCCTTTCGTACGGGCCAAACCGGCCGCGAGCGCGCTCTGCTCTCTCCCCCCTTGAGGGGGAGGGTTGGGGAGGGGAGTAGCCCCGGAAAAGGTGTTCGATGGAAGCGCTTCATCGGCAGCACCAGATGAAGATCGCCGTAAAACAACGAGTAGCACGTCGTGTGGCACCCCCCTCCCTGACCCTCCCTCTCAAGGGGGGAGGCAACGGTGAGAGCGGGGCGGGCGGTACCAAGTGCCGAACTTTTCACGACGCCCCCCCGATCCGCAATTCCCGGGCCTCGATCCCGAGCGGGGCGTGGGTGGCGGCGACGACCAGGCCGCCGCGGCCGAGATGATCGCGCATCAGTGTGGTAAGCAGGCTCTGGCCGGCGTCGTCCAGCGCCGTGGTCGGCTCGTCCAGCAGCCAGACCGGTCGCCTGACCGCAATCAGCCGGGCCAGCGAGAGCCGCCGCCGCTGCCCGGCCGACAGGTACGCCGCCGGCAGATGGCCGGCATGATCGAGCCCCACCGCGGCTAGGCTTTCGGCGGGATCGAACGCCTCGCCGCCGAGAAAATCCCGCCAGAAGCCGAGGTTTTCCATCACGCTCAGGGCGGGCTTCAGCGCGTCGCGATGGCCGAGATAGTGGGCTTGTTCAGGAAGCGTCAGCTCGGCGTCGCCGCCTTTCAGGATGACCGATCCGCCTGATATCGCGAGCAAGCCCGCGATCAGCCGCAGCAGCGAGGTCTTGCCCGATCCGTTGCGCCCCGTGACCGCCAGAGCCTCGCCCGCGGACGCCTCAAAATCGAGACGGGAGAAGATTTCCCGCCCGCCCCGCACGCATCTCAAGCCGCTTCCCAGGAGCCGCATGGTGTCTCTTCACAGCCCTCTGAATCCGTCGGGGTACCGCAGCAGAATTTATGGGTGACACCGTCGCGCCGCATGCTTGTCAGTGTGGCGGCAAAGCTTGAAAGCTTCTATAAGCCGGAACTTGATGCAGCACACAATCGCCCGCTGCAAGCCACCTGGCCAGCTCCGCTGACGGTGTTTAAATACCCTATTAAGGGTATAACTGACAATTGGGAATTCCGCACATGACCTCGCTCGACAGCTTCAAATGCCAGAAGACCCTCAGGGTCGGCTTGAAATCCTATGTGTATTACAGCCTCCCCGCTGCGGAGAAAAACGGTCTGAAGGGGATTTCCAAGCTGCCTTATTCGATGAAGGTGCTGTTGGAAAACCTGCTGCGCAACGAAGACGGCCGGACCGTGAAGAAGGAAGACATCCTCGCGGTCAGCAAATGGCTGAAGACCCGCAAGCTCGAGCACGAGATCGCGTTCCGCCCGGCGCGGGTATTGATGCAGGATTTCACCGGCGTGCCGGCGGTGGTCGATCTCGCGGCGATGCGCAACGCGATGCAGAAGCTCGGGGGCGATGCGGAAAAGATCAATCCGCTAGTGCCGGTCGATCTCGTCATCGATCATTCGGTGATCGTGAATTTTTTCGGCGATAACAAGGCCTTTGCCAAGAATGTGGTCGAGGAATACAAGCAGAACCAGGAGCGCTATGAGTTCCTGAAATGGGGCCAGAAGGCGTTCTCGAACTTCTCGGTGGTGCCGCCTGGTACTGGCATTTGCCATCAGGTCAATCTCGAATATCTCGCCCAGACGGTGTGGACCAAGAAGGAGAAGATGACGGTCGGCAAGAAGACCGCGACCTTCGAACTCGCCTATCCGGATTCGCTTGTCGGTACCGACTCGCACACCACCATGGTCAATGGTCTCGCCGTGCTCGGCTGGGGCGTCGGCGGCATCGAGGCGGAAGCCGCGATGCTCGGCCAGCCCTTGTCGATGCTACTGCCGGAAGTGGTCGGCTTCAAGCTCAAGGGGCAGCTCAAGGAAGGCGTGACCGCGACCGACCTGGTGCTGACGGTGACGCAGATGCTGCGCAAGCAGGGCGTGGTCGGCAAGTTCGTGGAATTCTTCGGCCCCGGCCTCGACCACCTCTCGGTCGCCGACAAGGCGACCATCGGCAACATGGCGCCGGAATATGGCGCGACCTGCGGCTTCTTCCCGGTCGATGCCGCAACCCTCGATTATCTGAAGACCTCAGGCCGTGCCTCACCGCGCGTCGCGCTGGTCGCAGCCTATGCGAAGGCGCAAGGTTTGTTCCGCACCGCCAAGTCGGAAGACCCGGTCTTCACCGAGACCATCACGCTCGACCTTGCCGACGTCGTGCCGTCGATGGCCGGCCCGAAGCGCCCCGAGGGCCGCGTCGCGCTGCCCGCGGTGGCGGAAGGCTTTGGCACGGCGCTGGTGGGCGAATACAAGAAGGCCGCCGGCGACTCGACGCGCTATCCGGTGGAGAACCGCGATTTCGACCTCGGCCATGGCGACGTGGTGATCGCCGCGATCACCTCCTGCACCAATACCTCGAACCCCAGCGTTCTGATCGGCGCCGGACTGCTGGCGCGCAACGCCGCCGCCAAGGGATTGAAGGCAAAGCCCTGGGTGAAGACCTCGCTCGCCCCCGGCAGCCAGGTGGTCGCGGAATACCTGGCCAATTCCGGACTGCAGAAGGATCTCGACAAAGTCGGCTTCAACCTGGTCGGTTTCGGCTGCACCACCTGCATCGGCAATTCCGGACCATTGCCGGAGGAGATTTCGAAGTCGATCAACGACAACGGCATCGTCGGGGCCGCGGTGCTCTCGGGTAACCGCAATTTCGAAGGCCGCGTCTCTCCCGACGTGCAGGCCAACTACCTCGCCTCGCCGCCGCTGGTCGTGGCCTATGCGCTGGCGGGGACCGTGACCAAGGATCTCGCCGCCGAGCCGCTCGGCAACGGCAAGGACGGCAAGCCGGTGTACCTGAAGGACATCTGGCCGACGACGAAAGAGATCAACGCCTATATGAAGAAATACGTGACTGCGTCGATCTTCAAGAAGCGCTATGCCGACGTGTTCAAGGGCGACACCAACTGGCGCAAGATCAAGACGGTCGAGAGCGAGACCTATCGCTGGAACATGAGCTCGACCTATGTGCAGAACCCGCCGTACTTCGAGGGCATGAAGAAACAGCCGGAGCCGATTACCGACGTCGTCGATGCGCGGATTCTGTCGATGTTCGGCGACAAGATCACCACCGACCACATCTCGCCAGCGGGCTCCATCAAGCTGACCTCGCCGGCCGGCAAATTCCTGAGCGAGCACCAGGTGCGCCCGGCCGACTTCAACCAGTACGGCACGCGGCGCGGCAATCATGAGATCATGATGCGCGGCACCTTCGCCAACATCCGCATCAAGAATTTCATGCTCAAGGGCGCTGACGGCAACATCCCCGAGGGTGGCCTGACCAAACACTGGCCCGACGGCGAGCAGATGTCGATCTACGATGCCGCGATGAAGTACCAGGCGGAGAACGTGCCGCTGGTGGTGTTCGCTGGCGCCGAATACGGCAACGGCTCGTCGCGGGACTGGGCCGCGAAGGGAACCCGGCTGCTCGGCGTGCGCGCCGTGATCTGCCAGAGCTTCGAGCGCATACACCGCTCCAATCTCGTCGGCATGGGCGTGCTGCCGCTGACCTTCGAGGACGGCGCGTCGTGGCAGTCGATCGGACTGAAGGGCGATGAGACGGTAACGATCCGCGGACTGCAGGGCGACCTGAAACCGCGCCAGAAGCTGACCGCGGAAATCGTCTCCGGCGATGGCGCGCTGCAGCGCGTCCCGCTGCTGTGCCGCATCGATACCCTCGACGAGCTCGAATACTATCGAAATGGCGGCATTCTGCATTATGTGCTGCGCAAGCTCGCGGCCTGAAGCAAGATGTGATCCGTGGCTCACTGCGAAGTGAGTGGCAGGTAGCGGGGAGGCGGCCTAAGAGAAGGGCCGCCTTCTTCACGTTCGAAGGTGGGTAGCGCATCGGCGCTAAGTTCTACGTTTGGTAGCGCATCCGCGCTGTCTTCTAAGTGGGTAGCGCATTCGCGCTACAGGGCGTTAACGATGATGCGGGTATCCATGCGGTTATGACAGGGACGATGGCCTATAGTCTGATTTCACGCTGGTCGGGGACGCTCGGCGTCTGTGCGATCGTTGCCATCATCCGTCCCGCCCATGCCGATCCGCGCGCGGTGGTGGAGCTCTTCACCTCGCAGGGGTGCTCGTCCTGTCCGCCGGCGGACAAGATCATTGGCGAGCTCGCCAGGGATCCGTCGGTCATCGCCATGAGCATGCCGATCGATTACTGGGACTATCTCGGCTGGAAGGACACGCTGGCGGATGCGCGCTTCTCGGCGCGCCAGAAAGCCTATTCCAAGATGCGCGGCGATCGCGAAGTTTATACGCCGCAGGCGGTCGTCAACGGCGAGGTGCACGTCATCGGCAGCGACCGCGAGGGCATCGAAGGCGCGATCGGGGCGACCCGCAAGAACGAGACCGTGATGTCGGTGCCGGTGATGATGACGCTGGCCGGCCGGCAGCTCAACGTTTCGGTGGCCGCCTCGACCAGGGGCCCGGCCGCGATGCACGGCGAAGTATGGATTTGTTCGATTTCGAAGGCCGTGCCGATCGAGATCGGCCGCGGCGAGAATCGCGGGCGCGAGCTCACCTATTACAACGTGGTACGGAACCTCTTGAAGGTGGGCGACTGGAACGGCAATCCCGGAAGCTGGACCGTGCCGATCGAAAACGTCGCGCGCGAGGGCGTCGACGGCGCCGTCGTCTACGTTCAGGACGGCAGCCGTGACCGGCCGGGGCCGATGCTGGGCGCGGCCTACACGTCGCTGCACTGATCGCTGCTGCACTACTTACTTGTTTGATTGCTGCGCGTACCGTCGCCGTCGTGATGGCGCCGAGATTTGCCGTCGGCCGGAATGCTCCGCGACATTCCCAAAAACAGTCGCCCCAAAAGAAAAAGGACCAACTCGCGCTGGCCCTTCTGAAGAGGTTACTGCGACAGGCCCGATCCCGACAATCCCGGGGGGCTGGGGGCTGAGGAATCCGGAACCGAAAGGACCGGGCCAACGCAGTACATTCTTTTCGCAATCCACGGCGGCGGGCGATTGGCGGAAAAGGGGCGGCATTATGATTATGCTAACGATCCCGTGACGGTTGCCGCGCTGTTTTGCCTCGCGAATCGGGCGATTCGCAGCGTCGCTTTCCCGGCCGATTGGAAGCCTGCTCGAAAACGGAACCCCTTGCGGCGTGGGCCGGTTGGCGCAATCATGACAGGCTCGGCCTGCTCCAGGGAAAGCCGAAAACCGGTTTCTGACCGGGATCATGCCGCAAGATGACAAGGAGGCGCCCATGAGTCTGACGTCGGAGGATTCCGATCCAAGCGCAAGTCACGCAGCGGCGCGGTCTGCCGCTGCGGGTTCTGTGCCGAACCGGGTGACGTTCAACCGTCTCGAACTTAATCGCATTCTGAATTTATACGGCCGCATGGTCGCCGATGGCGAGTGGCGCGACTATGCCATCGATTTCCTCAGAGAGCGTGCGGTGTTCTCGGTATTCCGTCGCGCCTCCGAGGTCCCGATCTATCGAATCGAAAAGGATCCGCGGCTCGCGCGCAAGCAGGGCATGTACAGCGTGATCTCGGCGACCGGGCTGATCCTGCGCCGCGGCCACGAGCTCGAACGCGTGCTGCTCGCAATCGACCGCAAGCCGGCACTGGTGTAGCGGGGCAGGGCGGCTACTGCTGTTGGTGTAGCCACACAAAGACTCCTCATATGAGGAGCATTGCGAAGCGATGCGTCTCGAAGGATGGCCGCACAGGGAGGCCTGCATGGTTCGAGACGCGCGAAGACGCGCTCCTCACCATGAGGAGGTCTAGCTTTGCGTAGTCGCGGTATCTGCCCCCGGCACCGTGCTGGCGCCTTCGCCAAGCGCAAGCTGCATCATCACGATGTCAAGCCAGCGGCCGAACTTGAGGCCGACATTCGGGTGGGTCCCGATCATCTTGAATCCCGTCTTGGTGTGCACGCCGAGCGAGCTGGCATTGGCGGAATCGCCGATCACCGCGATCATCTGGCGATAGCCGCGCGCCTCGGATTCGGCGATCAGGCGCTGCATTAATTTCAGGCCGATGCCGCGCCGGTGGCTCGCGGGATCCAGATAGATCGAGTTCTCCACAGTGAAGCGGTAGGCGGGCCGCGGCCGGTAAGCGCCGGCGTAGGCGTAGCCGACCGCGCGGCCTTCGAGCACGGCGACGAGATAGGGATAGCCGCCCTCCATTAGCGCGTGGAAGCGCCGCGTCATTTCGGCGAGATCGGGCGGGACCAGCTCGAAGGTCGCGGTGCCGTAAAGCACCGCGTGTCGATAGATTTGGGTGATGAAAGGGAGGTCGGCCTCGGTAGCGGGCCTGATTTCGGGCACTGACATGGCCTGAAGGATACCAGCAGCCGCGGACGGATCAACTTTCTTTGTCACGCCGCGCGGGTTGCCGCGACGGCGTCGGACAAACAAAAGCCCCGGCCGATAGGGCCGGGGCTCGGTAGGTCTTTTCTCTTGGCGGAAGCGGTCAGTCGCGCTGGCCGAGGAGCTGCAGCAGCAGCGTGAACAGGTTGATGAAGTTCAAATACAGCGACAGTGCACCGATGATCGACGCGCGCTCTGCCACGGCGCCACCCTGCGACGCGTAGCCATAGATGTAGTCGTTCTTCAGCCGCTGGGTATCGTAAGCGGTGAGGCCCGCGAACACCAGCACGCCGATCACCGACACCAAGAACTGCAGCATCGAACTGGCCAGGAACAGGTTGACCACGCTCGCGATGATGATGCCGATCAGGCCCATGAACAGGAACGAGCCGATCCCGCTCATGTCACGCCGCGTGGTGTAGCCGTAGAGGCTCAGCGCGCCGAAGGTCGCCGCGGTGATGAAGAACACCCGCACAATCGAGGTGTGGGTGTACACCAGGAAGATCGAAGACAGCGAAATGCCCATCAGCGCCGAGAACACCCAGAACAGCATCTGAGCGGTCGCCGGCTGCAACCGGTTGATGCCGGCCGAGATCACGAACACCATGGCGAGCGGCGCCAGGATGAACAGCCACTTCAGCGGGCTCACGAACATCGCGTAGCCGAACGGCGTCAGGAAGGCGTTGCCGATCTTGGCCGCGGCGCCGGAGGGGTCGTTGGTGACCGCCGCCATGTAGACGCCGAGCGCGGCAAGGCCGGTGATGGCCAGGCCAATGCTCATGTAGTTGTAGATGCGCAGCATGTAGGCGCGCAGACCGGCGTCGACGGTCGCGGCGTCAACGCGCCCGGCGGCCCGGCCGAAAGGAGAGGAATAGTTGCGGTCTAGGTCCGACATGGTCGAATTCCCGTTTGTTGGCCGGCGGGGCGCAAGGGGCTGCGCCGCCGGCGCGTAAATCTATCTCAGATGGCGCGGCTTGCGGACATTAATTTTGTGTCATCAAGGCCGGGCCTCTCGCCCAAGCAGATATCTGGGAAACTACCATATCGGCCGCAAGCTTCCATGCGCGGCCGAATGTCGCTGAGCCGCGCGAAATCGACGCAAACCGGCAGCCTTAATGGCGCCTCATGTCCGGTACCGGGCACTGGCGGTATCCGCCAACACCGGTCGAATTTATCACAAATTTCGCAGCACCGAAGCCGGCTTCTGGTTCAGGGCGAGCAGCGTGCCGGCAAGGCCCAGCCCCACGGTGACGATGAGGGCGGATGCGACCACGGCCGCGGCGCTACCCGCCTGCCAGGCGAAGCTCAGCGTCATCAGGCGGGTGACGATCAGCCACGCGGCGACCGAGCCCGCGATCACGCCAAAAACGGCGGTGGCAAAGCCGATCATCAGATATTCGAGCGCGTAGGCGCCGAGCAGCCGCACGCGGGTGGCGCCGAGCGTCTTGAGGATCACGGCGTCGTAGACCCGGTGGCGATGACCGGCAGCGAGCGCGCCGCCCAGCACCAGGATGGCCGATATCAGCGTCACGGAGCTGGCGCCGCGGATCGCCAGCGCCAGATTGGTGACCACAGAGCCGATTGTCTCCATCACCTCGCGCACCCGCACGCTCGTCACCATCGGAAAGGCGTCGGCGACCTCCCTGATGATGCGCGCGTCGCTGCCCGAATCGGGCTGGGCCTCGGTCAGCGTCGCGATATGGGTATGCGGCGCGCCCTTGAAGGCGCCGGGCGAGAACACCAGCACGAAATTGATGCCGAGCCCCTGCCAGTCGATGGTGCGCATGTTGCCGATCCTGGCCGAGATGTCGCGGCCGAGCACGTTGACGACGATCGGGTCGCCGAGCTTGAGCTTGAGCCCGTCCGCGATCTTCTTTTCAATCGAGACCAGCGGCGGGCCGTCATAGTCAACGCCCCACCATTCGCCTTCGACGATCTTCGAGCCCTTGGGGATTTCACCGGTGGAGGTCAGGCCGCGGTCGCTTTGCAGCACCCATTCGGAATCGGCCGAGGGATTGAGATCTTCGGCCTTGACGCCGCGCGCGGCGACGATGCGCCCACGCAGCATCGGCACGTCCTCCACCGTCGATTGCGGCTCGGTTCGTTTGAGAAAGTCGACGAAGCGGTCGGCCTCGGAAGAGGGAATGTCGATGAAGTAGAACGAGGGCGCGCGGTCCGGCAGCGCCGCCAGAAATTGCCGCCGCAACGTACCGTCGATCTGCGTGATGGTGACGAGGACCGCCAGCCCAAGGCCCAGCGAGAGCACGACCGAAGGCGTCAGCGCGCCGGGCCGGTAGATGTTGGAAATCGCGAGCCGCAGCATCGGAAAACGCGTGCGCGGCAGCCGCCGCGCCAGCGCCATGACACCGGCTGCGATGCCGCGCAATAACGCAAATACCACGACGGAGGAGACGACGAACACTGCTGCGATGCGCTTGTCATAGGCCAGCCCGATCACGACAGCGATCAGCAGCGCGATTACGACGGCCATCAGCGCGAGATAGCGCCAGCGCGGGCGATGCCATTCGGCGACCACGGCCTCGCGAAACAAGGCCGCGACCGGCACGTCATGGACCCGGCCGAGCGGCCACAGGCCGAAGGCGAGCGCGGTAAGAAGGCCATAGACGAAAGCGAGCGCGAGCTCGTCTGGATGCAGCGCAGGCACGACTGGCAACGGCAACAGCGAACCGAACAGGCCGACGATCGCGAACGGCAGCGCGGCACCCGCGGCAAGGCCGATCGCGGAGCCGAGCCCCGCCAGCACGATCACCTGCGCCAGATAAATCGCGAACACGTCGCGGCCGGTGGCGCCGAGCGCCTTGAACGCCGCGATCACATCGAGCCGGCGATCGATATGGCTCTTGACCGCATTGGCGACGCCGACCCCGCCGACCAGAAGCGCGGCGAGGCCGACCAGTGTGAGAAACTGCGTAAACCGAGTGATGGTGCGCTCGAGCTGCGGCGAGGCGTTGGCGCGGCTGCGGACTTCCCAGCCGGCTTCGGGCGCGGCGGTCCGCGCATCGTCGATCAGCGCATTCATGGCGCGATCGTCGCGGGCCTGGTCCGGCAGTTTGACACGGTAGATCCAGCGCACCAGGCTGCCGGGCTGCAACAGCCCGGTGGCGTGCAACGCGGGCTCGCTGACGAGAAAGCGCGGACCGAGGCCAATGCCGCCGGCGAGCTTGTCCGGCTCGGCGTCGACGACGCTGCGAATTTGAAAGGTCGCATCGCCGATTCCGACCTTGTCGCCGATCTTCAAGTCCAACCGCGCCAGCAGGGTCGCGTCCGCCGCCGCGCCGAACGCGCCGTCGCGCTGGGCAAGCAGATCGCCAAGCGGCACCTCCGGCGTCAGTGCCAGTTGGCCGAGCATCGGGTAGTTGGCGTCGACCGCCTTCATCTCGACCAAAGCGAGCTTTCCGTTGGGACTGCGCGCCATGCCGCGTAAGGTCGCGGCGACCGACACTTGTCCGCGCGAGCGCAGAAACGCCACTTCGTCGGGCTTTGCTTCGCGCTGGAACAGCACGAAGGAGACGTCGCCGCCGAGCAGCGTACGGCCCTCGCGCGCCAGCCCGTCGCTGAGGCTTGCTGCGACCGAGCCGACGCCCGCAATCGCCAGCACGCCGAGCGCGATACAGGCGATGAACACATAGAAGCCGCGCAGGCCCCCGCGCAATTCGCGCAAGGCGTAGCGGATCGAGAGCGCGGCGGCGCGGTTGCGATCGATGCGTTCGGAGACCACGCTCATGAAGCGGCTTTGCGTTCCGCACCCGGTGCCTCGATCCGGCCCGAGCGCAGGCGCACCACGCGGTCGCAGCGCTGCGCCAGCGAGGTGTCGTGGGTCACCAGCACCAGCGTCATGCCGCGCTCGGCGTGCTTGGTGAAAAGCAGATCGACGATCTGCTTTCCGGTGGCTTCATCGAGATTTCCGGTGGGCTCGTCGGCGACGAGGATGGCGGGATCGGGCACGAGCGCGCGCGCCAGCGCGACGCGCTGCTGCTCGCCGCCGGAGAGCTGTGTCGGATAATGATGCAGGCGATCGCCGAGCCCGACCGACGCCAGCTCCTGCGCCGCGCGCGTGCTCGCATCGGGGGCGCCAGCCAGTTCCAGCGGCACCGCGACATTCTCCAGCGCCGTCATGGTCGGAATCAAATGAAACGATTGGAACACGATGCCGACCTGGCGGCCGCGAAAGCGGGCGAGCGCATCTTCGTCGAGGGCATTGAAAGGCGTGCCGTTGACCACCACCTCTCCGCTGTCCGGACGTTCCAGGCCCGCCATCACCATCAGCAGCGTGGATTTACCCGACCCGGAAGGCCCGATCAGCCCGATCGCTTCACCCGATGCCACGCGCAGGCTGATATCTTTCAGGATATGAACGCGCGCCGCCCCGGTGCCGAGCGACAGATTGACGTTCGAAATGGAAATGGTGTCCGGCGAGAGGCCGGCAAGTTGCGAGGGTTCGATGAGACTGTCCATGGCTCGGTCATATGGCACTTCCGCAGCACTGGTCGAGAGGCGGGCGCGGATGTTCGTGCACATACTCGTGTTGATGGTCGCCTTGATGACGGCCGCTCCCGCCCTGGCCCAGCCGGTCAAAGTGGTCGTGCTGGGCGATTCGCTGAGCGCAGGCCTTGGCCTCGCGGCCCCCGACGCGTTTCCGGCCAAGCTGCAAAAAGCCTTGAAAGACAAAGGGGTAGATGTCGAGATTGCGAACGCCGGGGTATCCGGCGATACCGCCTCCGGCGGCCGCGACCGGCTCGACTGGTCGGTACCCAAGGGAACTGATGCCGTCATCGTCGAGCTTGGCGCCAATGACGCGCTTCGCGGCACCGATCCCGCGATCACCCGATCAGCGCTTTCCGACATCGTGCAAGGGCTGAAAGCGCGCGGCGTCGCGGTCCTGCTGTTGGGGATGCTGGCACCGCCGAATTACGGCAGCGACTATGCGACGCGCTTCAACACGATCTATCCCGATCTTTCGAAATCCTTCGGGGTGCCGCTCTATCCGTTCTTCCTCGACGGCGTCGCGGCCGACCCCAAGCTCAATCAGGCCGACGGCATTCACCCGACCGCAGCGGGCGTCGACATCATCGTGAAAAAGATTCTGCCCACGGTCGAGGCATTTCTCGGCACGATAAGCGGGCAACGCAGTTGAAAAGCAGGCAACGATAACCTTAACCGCAAAGGATTCTCCGCAAGTTACCGGGGTGTTAACGCCGGATGCTTCGCAGGGTCATATAACTGCGATAGGAATCTTCATCGGTGATTCGTTGCCGCACTTTCGGCAATTTTTCATCGGTCGTTGTTTCAGGGCTTGATCCGATCCGAAAGCTGGGTTCCACTTTGTGGGGGTCACGTCCAAGCATCGGGGAGTTGAGACGATGCCGCGTTTGTTTACCGGACTGGAAATCCCGGCCGAGATCGGCCAGACCCTTTCCAGCTTGCGTGGTGGCCTTCCCGGCGCGCGCTGGATCGATCCCGAAAATTACCACGTCACCTTGCGCTTCATCGGCGATATCGACGGTATCTCCGCCAACGAGATCGCCTCGATGCTGTTTCGCGTCAACCGCAAGCCGTTCGAGGTCACTTTGCAGGGGCTCTCCAGCTTCGGCGGGCGCAAGCCGCGCGCGGTGGTTGCGACCATCGCGCCGAGCCGGCCACTGATCGAACTGCAGGCGGAGCTAGAGCGGCTGATGCAGCGCATCGGGCTCGACCCGGAGGGGCGTAAATTCACCCCGCATGTGACGCTGGCGCGGCTCTACGACGCCTCGAGCCAGGATGTCGCGGACTATCTGTCGGTGCGCGGCTATTTCCCCAGCCGGGTGTTCAAGGCCGAGCGCTTCGTGCTGTTCTCCTCCCGCGCCTCGACCGGCGGCGGCCCCTATGTGGTCGAGGATTCGTACGCGCTGAGCCCGTGAGGGCACGTGCTCGCCCACCCACCGCAGTCATCACCCGGCGTGACCGGGTGACCCAACATTCCAGGGCCGGGAGTGCTTGAGCCGAAAGCCCTCGGCGTACTGGATCCCCGCCTTCGCTGGGATGACGGCTAATGTTGGGCCGGCTTCGGGCTTGCATACCGCCGCACAAATTCCCGCATACCCACCGCTCAAATTCCCGGCTTGCATTTTTGGTAAGGCTGGGTTGGTAAGGTAGGTGCATGCTGTCCACCCCTTCCGACGCCTTCCGCAGCCAATATCAGGCCCTGCTCTCTTCCGGCGCGATCGAGCCCGACGCGGCGCAGGCGGACATCGCCGATGCCTTCGCCGATCTCGAACGGCGGCTTGCAGGCTACAAGCCGGTGCGCAAGCAAGGCCTGCTCGGCCGGCTGTTTGCGGACAAGGATGAGCCGCCGCCGCGCGGGCTCTACGTTCACGGCGACGTCGGCCGCGGCAAGACCATGCTGATGGACCTGTTCTTCCAGACCTGTCCGGTGGCGCACAAGCGCCGCGCGCATTTCCACGAATTCATGGCCGAGGTGCATGAGCGGATCTACACCTATCGCCAGAGCATCGCGCGCGGCGAGCTCGGCAATGGCAATGGCGATGTGATCGCGCTGACGGCGAACGCGATCTTTGACGAGGCCTGGCTGCTCTGCTTCGACGAATTCCACGTCACCGACATCGCGGACGCCATGATCCTGGGCCGACTGTTCGCAAAGCTGTTCGAGCTCGGCACCGTGGTGGTCGCGACCTCGAACGTTGCGCCTGAGGATCTCTACAAGGGCGGGTTGAACCGGGCGCTGTTCCTGCCCTTCATCGCGCAGATTTCCGAGCACATGGACGTGATGCGGCTCGATGCGCGTACCGATTTCCGGCTGGAGAAGCTCGCAGGCGTCAAGATGTGGCTGGTGCCGGCCGACCGCGACGCTGATGCCGCGCTCGACCAGGCCTGGGCAAGGATGACGGGCAACGCCAAATGCAAGTCGCGCGATATTTCGATCAAGGGCCGCATCCTGCGCGTGCCCTGCTCGGCGGATGGGGTGGCGCGGTTTTCGTTCGCGGACCTCTGCGAACAGCCGCTTGCGGCGTCCGACTATCTTCGGCTCGCGCACGATTATCATACCATCCTGCTCGACCGCATTCCGGTGATGGATTATCCCGATCGCAACGCCGCCAAGCGCTTCATTGCCCTGATCGATACGCTCTATGACAATGCGGTGAAACTGCTGGCCTCGGCCGAGGCCGATCCGCTGTCGCTTTATGTCGCTACCGAGGGCCACGAGGCCAACGAGTTCAAAAGGACCGCCTCGCGGTTGATCGAGATGAGCTCGGAATCCTACCTGGCGCTGCCTCACGGGCACAAGGATTCGGCCGCAAGCGGGTCGAGTACAGGGCTGGTGGAGACGTAACGGCGAATGCCCTCGTTCCGGGATGGACCAGACCCGGATCAGAGCATTCCGGGCGAGCTCGTTTCACTCGCGCCCCGGAATGACCAAAGTCGGATGATCGAAAACGAGGCAGGACTGACAATTGGACATGGCCCGACTTGAACGGGCCGGTCGAAAGGGATAACCACCAATCAGGTCTTCCAACCTCTCTTCCCGTTCGGGTTCAAAGGACATTTTCCCATGGCGCGCAACAAGATTGCTTTGATTGGCTCTGGTCAGATCGGCGGAACGTTGGCTCACCTCATCGGCCTGAAGGAATTGGGAGACGTCGTGTTGTTCGACATCGCCGAGGGCGTGCCGCAGGGCAAAGCACTCGATATTGCGCAATCCTCACCCGTGGACGGCTTCGACGCCCATTACACCGGCGCCAATTCCTACGAGGCGCTCGAGCATGCCGACGTCTGCATCGTCACCGCCGGCGTTCCGCGCAAGCCCGGCATGAGCCGCGACGACCTCCTCTCCATCAATCTCAAGGTGATGGAGCAGGTTGGAGCCGGCATCAAGAAATACGCCCCCGACGCCTTCGTCATCTGCATCACCAACCCGCTCGATGCCATGGTCTGGGCGCTGCAGAAGGCGACCGGCCTGCCGCACAAGAAGGTGGTGGGCATGGCGGGCGTCCTGGACTCCTCGCGCTTCCGCTATTTCCTCGCCGACGAGTTCAACGTCTCGGTCGAGGACGTCACCGCCTTCGTGCTCGGCGGCCACGGCGACACCATGGTGCCGTTGGTGCGCTACTCCACCGTCGCCGGCATTCCGCTGCCCGATCTCGTCAAGATGGGCTGGACCTCGCAGGCCCGCATCGACGAGATCGTCGACCGCACCCGCAACGGCGGCGCCGAGATCGTCAACCTGTTGAAGACCGGCTCGGCGTTCTATGCGCCGGCGGCTTCCGCGATCGCGATGGCCGAGAGCTATCTCAAGGACAAGAAGCGCGTGGTTCCCTGCGCCGCCTATCTGAACGGCGAGTACGGGGTGAAGGACATGTATGTCGGCGTGCCCGTCGTGATCGGCTCGAAGGGCGTGGAGCGCATCGTCGAGATCGAGCTCGCCGGCAAGGACCGCGAGGCCTTCGACAAGTCGGTCGGCGCGGTGCAGGGTCTGGTCGACGCCTGCAGGAAGATCGCGCCCGACCTGCTCGGCCGCTGATAGGCTTCTGCCGAGGCGGAGCCGCGGCAGAAGGTAATGCAATTCCGAAGCGGTTCTGGTTTGCGCGCTCTCTGGTATATGGTATACCAGCCTCAAATGGGATGCGAAATCCGAATTCGCCGCACATAGGGTCTTGGGAGCGTCGAGATGAATATTCACGAATACCAGGCCAAGGCGCTGTTGCACGATTTCGGCGTGCCGATCTCCAAGGGCGTGCCGGTGCTGCGACCGCAGGACTCGGATGCGGCGGCGAAGACGCTTCCGGGCCCGGTCTGGGTGGTGAAGAGCCAGATCCACGCCGGCGGCCGCGGCAAGGGCAAGTTCAAGGAGAAGAGCGCCGGCGACAAGGGCGGCGTGCGCATCGCCAAGTCCGTTGCCGAGGTCAATGAGTTCGCCAAGGAGATGCTGGGCGCGACGCTGGTCACGGTGCAGACCGGAGCGCACGGCAAGCAGGTCAATCGCCTCTACATCGAGGATGGCTCCGACATCGACAAGGAGTTTTATCTCTCGATCCTGGTCAACCGCGAAACCGCCGAGGCGTCGTTCGTGGTGTCCACCGAAGGCGGCGTCAACATCGAGGACGTCGCGCACAATACGCCCGAGAAGATCGTGACCTTCTCGGTCGATCCGGCGACCGGCATCATGCCCCACCACGGCCGCACGGTTGCGAAAGCGCTCAATCTTGGCGGCGATCTCGCCAAGCAGGCCGGGAAGCTGGTGACCCAGCTCTACAACGCCTTCGTCGCCAAGGACATGGCGATGCTGGAGATCAACCCGCTGGTCGTCACCAAGCAGGGCCAGTTGCGCGTGCTCGACGCCAAGGTGTCGTTCGACGACAACGCGCTGTTCCGCCACCCGGACATCGTTGCGCTGCGCGACGAGACCGAGGAAGACGCCAAGGAGATCGAGGCGTCGAAATACGATCTCAACTATGTCACGCTGGACGGCAATATCGGCTGCATGGTCAACGGCGCCGGCCTTGCCATGGCGACGATGGACATCATCAAGCTCTACGGCATGGCGCCGGCGAACTTCCTCGATGTCGGCGGCGGCGCCGACAAGGCCAAGGTCACGGCTGCCTTCAAGATCATCACCGCCGATCCCAATGTGAAGGGCATCCTGGTCAACATCTTCGGCGGCATCATGAAATGCGATATCATCGCCGAGGGTGTGGTCGCCGCAGTGAAGGAGGCCGGCCTGAAAGTGCCGCTGGTGGTGCGGCTCGAGGGCACCAACGTCGAACAGGGCAAGCAGATCATCCGTGAATCGGGCCTCAACGTGCTGCCGGCCGATAATCTCGACGACGCCGCGCAGAAAATCGTCAAGGCCGTGCAAGGGAGCTAGGCCATGACCGACCATCTCGCCGCGCCGTCGCCGCTGCCGGAGCACCAAAAGCTTGCGGTGTTTGCCGGCGAATGGAGCGGTGAGGAGACGGTCTTTCCGTCGCGCTGGGTCGAAGGCGGTCCGGCGACGTCCCAGGTCACCGCCCGCATGGACCTCAACGGCTTCTATCTGATCCAGCACACGCGCCAGATGCGCAACGGCAAGGAAAGCTTTGCCAGCCACGGCCTGTTCACCTACGACCGTGAGGACCGGCTCTACAAATTGTTCTGGCACGATTCGCTCGGCTACTACCCGCCGTCGCCGGCTTCCGGCGGCTGGACCGGCAAGACCCTGACGCTGGTGCGCGGCTCGCTACGCGGCAATGCGCGCCACGTCTACGAAGTGATCGACGACAATTCCTACTCGATGAAGATCCAGTTCTCGCCCGACGCGGAAGGATGGGCCGACGTGCTCACCGGCGTGTATCGGCGGAGCAGCTGACCGCACCAGGAAGCATAGGGTCTAATCGAGAATGAACGAATGGTTGTCTTTCCTTCAGTTGGCTGCCTTTCGTCGCTCCGATCGTAGTTTGGGTGCTTCTCTCTCGCGGAATCCGCGCGCGAGGCGGGGAGTCCATCGAATTGATGCGCGAAACATCGAATTGCAGAGGCAGGCAAACGCCTGTCTTGAAGAGATCAAGTCCGAATTGAAACGCAGGTAAACTCATGTCCGTCCTGATCGACAAGAATACAAAAGTCATCTGCCAGGGTTTTACTGGCAAGAACGGCACTTTCCATTCCGAGGCCGCGATCGCCTATGGCACCAAGATGGTCGGCGGCACCTCGCCCGGCAAAGGCGGGTCGACGCATCTGGGTCTGCCGGTGTTCGACACCGTTCAGGAGGCAAAAGAAAAGACCGGTGCGGACGCTTCCGTGATCTATGTGCCGCCGCCGGGCGCGGCGGACGCGATCTGCGAGGCAATCGATGCCGAGATCCCGCTGATCGTCTGCATCACCGAGGGCATCCCGGTGCTCGACATGGTGCGGGTGAAGCGCTCGCTATCGGGATCGAAATCGCGGTTGATCGGACCGAATTGCCCGGGCGTCATGACCGCCGGCGAGTGCAAGATCGGCATCATGCCCGCCAACATCTTCAAGCCGGGATCGGTCGGCATCGTCTCGCGCTCGGGCACGCTGACCTATGAGGCCGTGTTCCAGACCACCCAGGAGGGGCTCGGCCAGACCACCGCGGTCGGGATCGGCGGCGATCCGGTCAAAGGCACCGAGTTCATCGATGTGCTGGAAATGTTCTTGGCCGACCCCAAGACCACCTCGATCGTCATGATCGGCGAGATCGGCGGTTCGGCGGAGGAAGACGCCGCCCAGTTCCTCAAGGACGAGGCCAAGCGCGGCCGCAAGAAGCCGATGGTCGGATTCATCGCCGGCGTCACCGCACCCCCCGGCCGCCGCATGGGGCATGCCGGCGCCATCATTTCCGGCGGCAAGGGCGACGCCGCTTCCAAGACTGCGGCGATGGAATCGGCCGGAATCACGGTCTCGCCGTCGCCGGCCCGGCTCGGGCACACGCTTGCCGAAAAATTGAAATCTTAATTCACTATTTGGTTCTTTTCGGCGCGATTCTTCACCCTAAATAGGGTAAACGGTGCCAGACCAGCGCTGAACCTGCCGGGATTCAGCGATTGCGCCGTTTTTTTCGCGCGAAGTTGAAAATCACCAGGACGCCATCATGTCTCGCCAGGACGCGAACGCCGCTTTTGCCCTTTCCTCGTTTTTGCAGGGCACCAACGCCACCTACATTGATGAAATCTACTCCCGCTACGAGCAAGACCCGGCCTCGGTCGACGGCGAGTGGCAGGAGTTTTTCAAGAGCCTGAAAGACGCACCCTCCGACGTCCGCAAGAACGCCGAAGGGCCGTCCTGGGGCCGCAACAACTGGCCGCTCGCGCCGCGCGATGAACTGACGTCGGCCCTCGACGGCAACTGGACGGAAGTCGAAAAATCGGTCGGCACCAAGCTTGCGGCCAAGGCGCAAGCCGCGGCGCAGGCCAAGGGAGTGGACAAAGGAGCGGTCAAGGGCGCCGAGGTGACGGTGGCCGAACTGCACCAGGCGACGCGCGATTCCGTTCGCGCCTTGATGCTGATCCGCGCCTACCGGATGCGCGGCCATTTCCACGCCAATCTCGACCCGCTCGGGATCGAGGCGCCGCGCAACCGCGAGGAATTGGACCCGCGCTCCTACGGCTTCACAGAAGCGGATTTCGACCGCAAGATCTTCCTCGATCACGTGCTCAGCCTCGAATACGGCACGTTGCGCGAAATCGTCGCGATCTGCGAGCGCACCTACTGCCAGACGCTCGGCGTCGAGTTCATGCACATCTCCAACGCCGCGCAGAAGGCCTGGATCCAGGAGCGCATCGAGGGGCCGGACAAGGAGATCAGCTTCACCCGCGAAGGCCGCCGCGCCATCCTGAACAAGCTGATCGAAGCCGAAGGCTTTGAGAAATTCTGCGACGTCAAATTCACCGGCACAAAACGGTTCGGTCTCGACGGTGCCGAATCACTGATTCCCGCGCTGGAGCAGATCATCAAGCGCGGCGGCAATCTCGGCGTGAAGGAGGTCGTGGTGGGCATGCCGCATCGCGGCCGCCTCAACGTGCTGACCCAGGTGATGGGCAAGCCGCACCGCGCGCTGTTCCACGAATTCAAGGGCGGCTCGGCCAATCCGGACGCGGTCGAGGGATCCGGCGACGTCAAATACCATCTCGGCGCCTCGTCGGACCGCGAGTTCGACGGCAACCGGATCCACCTGTCGCTCACCGCCAATCCGTCGCATCTGGAAATCGTCGATCCCGTGGTGCTCGGCAAGGTGCGCGCCAAGCAGGACCAGCACGGCGATCCGCCGGACCAGCGCATCTCGGTGATGCCGCTTCTGATGCATGGCGACGCCGCGTTTGCCGGCCAGGGGGTGGTGGCGGAATGTTTCAGCCTCTCTGACCTGAAGGGCTACCGCACCGGCGGCTCGGTGCATTTCATCGTCAACAACCAGATCGGCTTCACCACCTATCCGCGCTATTCGCGCTCCTCGCCCTATCCGTCCGATGTGGCGAAGATGATCGACGCGCCGATCTTCCACGTCAACGGCGACGATCCCGAGGCCGTGGTGTTCGCGGCCAAGGTCGCGACCGAATTCCGGCAGAAATTCCACAAGCCGGTCGTCATCGACATGTTCTGCTACCGCCGGCACGGCCACAACGAAGGCGACGAGCCGGCCTTCACCCAGCCGGTGATGTACAAGAAGATCGCCTCGCATCCGTCCACGCTCGAGATCTATGCCAAGCGTCTGGTCACCGAGGGCGTGGTGACCGAGGGCGAGGTCGACAAGGCCAAGGCCGATTGGCGCGTGCGGCTCGATGCCGAGTTCGAGGCCGGCACCGGCTACAAGCCGAACAAGGCTGATTGGCTCGACGGCAAATGGGCCGGCTTCAAGATCGCCGACCAGGAAGAGGACGCGCGCCGCGGCGTCACCGGTGTCGATACCGCCGTCCTGAAGGATATCGGCCGCAAGATCACCAGGGTGCCCGATGGTTTCCGGGTTCACCGCACCATCGCGCGCTTCCTGGACAACCGGGCGAAGGCGATCGACAGCGGCGTCGGGATCGACTGGGCAACCGGCGAGGCGCTGGCGTTCTGCTCGCTGTTGCAGGAAGGACGTCACGTGCGGCTGTCCGGACAGGACTCCGAGCGTGGCACCTTCTCGCAACGTCATTCGGTCCTGATCGACCAGGAAGACGAGAGCCGCTACACGCCGTACAACCATCTCGGCACCGATCAGGGCCACTACGAGGTCATCAACTCGCTGTTGTCGGAAGAAGCGGTGCTCGGCTTCGAATACGGCTACTCGCTGGCCGAACCGAATGCGCTCGCGATGTGGGAGGCGCAGTTCGGCGACTTCGCCAACGGCGCGCAGGTCTTGTTCGATCAGTTCATCTCCTCCGGCGAACGCAAATGGCTGCGCATGTCGGGCCTCGTCTGCCTGCTGCCGCATGGCTATGAGGGCCAGGGGCCGGAGCATTCTTCCGCGCGACTCGAGCGGTACTTGCAGATGTGCGCCGAGGACAACATGCAGGTGGTCTATCCGACGACGCCTGCCAACTACTTCCACGTGCTGCGCCGCCAGCTGCATCGCGAAATCAGAAAGCCGTTGATCGTGATGACGCCGAAGTCGCTGCTGCGCCACAAGCGCGCGGTTTCCAGGCTCGACGAATTGAGCAACGGCACGACCTTCCACCGCATCCTCTACGATGACGCGCAGATGCAGCCCGACGAGAAGACCAGGCTGGTGCCGGATGACAAGATCCGCCGCGTCGTGTTGTGCGCGGGCAAGGTCTATTACGATCTCTACGACGAGCGCGAGAAGCGCGGCATCGACGACATCTACATCATGCGCGTCGAGCAGCTTTATCCGGTGCCGCTGAAGGCGCTGGTCATTGAGCTCGGCCGCTTCAAGGGCGCGGAGGTCGTCTGGTGCCAGGAAGAGCCGCGCAACATGGGCTCGTGGCACTTCATCGAGCCGTATCTCGAATGGGTGCTGAACCAGATCCACGCGCCGAACAAGCGGCCACGCTATGCCGGCCGCGCGGCGTCGGCGGCCACCGCCACCGGTTTGATGTCGAAGCATTTGGCGCAGCTCAAGGCACTCTTGGACGATGCGCTGAACTAGGAATTCATCATCCGTCATGCCCCGCGAAGGCGGGGCATCCAGTACGCCGCGCGGCCCGTGATCGGTCACGATCGTCTCGGCGCACTGGATCGCCCGCCTTCGCGGGCGATGACAACGAAGATTTTTGACCGCACAGGCGATCTGAGGAAACAGACCATGATTGAAATTCGCGTTCCGACGCTCGGCGAATCCGTCACGGAGGCTACCATCGGCCGCTGGTTCAAGAAGGCCGGCGATGCCGTCGCTGTTGACGAGCCGTTGGTGGAGCTCGAGACCGACAAGGTCACGATCGAGGTGCCGGCGCCTTCCGCCGGTGTGCTCGGCGAAATCGCGGCGAAGGATGGCGACACCGTTGCGGTCGGCGCGCTGCTGGGCCAGATCACCGACGGCGCGGCCGGTGCCAGGCCCGCTGCCGCGCCTGCCAGGCCCGCAGCGGCTACGCCCCCGCCACCGCCCCCATCTCCCGTTGCCGCCGCGCCCGCTGCCGTGGCCGTGAAGGCGCCACCAGTGGATGCGCCGCTCGCGCCATCGGTACGCAAGCTCTCGGCTGAAAGCGGGATCGATGCATCCACCGTTCCCGGCTCCGGCAAGGATGGCCGCGTCACCAAGGGCGACATGCTGGCCGCGATCGAAAAGGCGGCATCGGCGCCGACCCCGGTCAATCAGCCGGCGGCCGCGGTGCAGGTCCGCAGCCCATCGCCGGCCGACGATGCCGCGCGCGAGGAGCGGGTGAAGATGACCCGGCTGCGCCAGACCATCGCGCGGCGGCTGAAGGACGTCCAGAACACGGCGGCGATGCTGACGACCTTCAACGAGGTCGACATGACCCACATCATGGCGTTGCGCGCGCAGTACAAGGAGGTGTTCGAGAAGAAGCACGGCTCCAAGCTCGGCTTCATGGGCTTCTTCGCCAAGGCCTGCGTGCAGGCTCTGAAGGACATTCCCGCCGCCAATGCCGAGATCGATGGCAGCGACCTGATCTACAAGAATTACTACCACATCGGGGTTGCCGTCGGCACCGACAAGGGGCTGGTGGTGCCGGTAGTGCGCGACTGCGACCTGAAGTCGATCGCCGAGATCGAGAAGGCGATCGCCGACTATGGCCGGCGCGCGCGCGACGGTCAGCTCAAGATCGACGAGATGCAGGGCGGCACCTTCACCATCACCAACGGCGGCATCTACGGCTCGCTGATGTCGACGCCGATCCTGAACGCGCCGCAGTCCGGCATTTTGGGCATGCACAAGATCCAGGAGCGGGTGATGGCGATTGGCGGCAAGGTCGAAATCCGGCCGATGATGTATCTGGCGCTGTCCTACGATCACCGCGTCATCGACGGCAAGGACGCGGTCACGTTCCTGGTCCGCGTCAAGGAAAGCTTGGAGGATCCAGCGCGGCTGGTGCTGGATTTGTGATCTGTGAGTGAGCGGACGTAGCGCGGCTGGGGCTTACGGTGAGCTGGACGGAGCGGGGGCAAACTTGACCGACAAGGTTGTGATCATTACCGGCGGCAGCCGCGGCATCGGCCGTGCCACCGCGATCGCCGCGGCGGCACGCGGCTACCGGATCTGCATCGGCTATGCCAGCAACGAGGCCGCGGCGAACGAGGTCGTCTCGAACATCGAGGCAAAGAACGGCAAGGCGATCGCGGTGAAATGCGACGTCGGCGAGGAGCGCGACATCCTCAAGCTGTTCGATACCGCGGACAAATTCGGCACGCTCGGCGCTCTCGTCAACAACGCCGGCATTGTCGGCAAGAGCGGTGTGCGCGTTGATGAGATGTCGGCCGAGCGCATCCAGCAAATGATGGCGATCAATGTCACCGGCAGCATCCTCTGCGCCCGCGAAGCCGTGAAGCGGATGTCGACGCGCCATGGCGGTAGCGGCGGCGTCATCGTCAACCTGTCGTCGGTGGCCGCAAAACTCGGCGCGCCCAACACCTATGTCGACTATGCGGCCTCAAAGGGCGCGATCGATTCCTTCACCATCGGCTTGGGCTATGAAGTCGCCGCCGAAGGCATTCGCGTCGCCGCGATCAGGCCGGGGCTGATCGATACCGACATTCACGCCAGCGGCGGCGAGCCCGACCGCGCCCATCGCCTGGCGCACATGGTGCCGATGAAGCGCGTCGGCAGTGCCGAAGAAATCGCCAATGCCATCGTCTGGTTGATGTCGGACGACGCCTCCTACGTGACCAGCGCCATCCTTGATGTGTCGGGTGGACGCTAACATCTGTCACACTGCTCAGCTACAGGGTTTTGTATCATGGCTACTTACGATCTCGTTGTCGTCGGCACCGGTCCGGGCGGATATGTCTGCGCGATACGCGCCGCGCAACTCGGCATGAAGGTTGCCGTGGTCGAGAAGAACGCAACGCTTGGCGGCACCTGCCTCAATATCGGCTGCATGCCGTCGAAGGCGCTGTTGCATGCGTCCGAGATGTTCGAGGAAGCGGCCCACAGTTTTGCGAAAATGGGCGTCAGCGTACCCGCGCCGAAACTCGATCTGCCCTCGATGATGAACTTCAAGCAGCAGGGCATCGACGGCAACGTCAAGGGCGTCGAGTTCCTGATGAAGAAGAACAAGATCGACGTCCTCCACGGCACCGGCAAGATTTTGGGTACCGGCAAGATCGAGGTTTCCGGCAACCCAAGCACGCAGCTGGTCGAGACCAAGAACATTGTGATCGCCACCGGCTCCGATATCGCGCGGCTGAAGGGCATCGAGATCGACGAGAAGCGCATCGTCTCGTCGACCGGCGCGCTGTCGCTCGAGAATGTGCCCGGAAAATTGTTGATCGTCGGCGCCGGGGTGATCGGGCTCGAGCTCGGCTCGGTCTGGCACCGGCTCGGCGCCGAGGTCACGGTGGTGGAATTCCTGGACCGTATTTTACCGGGGATGGACGGCGAGATTGCCAAACAGTTCCAGCGCATCCTGGAAAAGCAGGGTTTTGCATTCAAGCTCTCTGCCAAGGTCACCGGCATCGATACATCAGGCAATCGACTCGCCGCCAAGGTCGAGCCGGCGGCAGGCGGGGCCGCCGAGACGCTGGAAGCCGATGTCGTGCTGGTCTGCATCGGCCGCGTGCCCTACACCGAGGGACTTGGCCTGAAGGAGGCCGGCGTCGCGCTCGACAATCGCGGCCGTGTACAGATCGATCAACATTTCGCGACCAGCGTGAAGGGCGTCTACGCGATCGGCGACGTGGTCGCGGGCCCAATGCTTGCACACAAGGCCGAGGACGAGGGTGTGGCCTGCGCTGAAATTATTGCTGGCCAGGCCGGTCATGTGAACTACGATGTCATTCCTGGCGTCGTGTATACCACGCCGGAGGTATCCTCCGTCGGCAAGACCGAGGAAGAGCTGAAGCAGGCGGGTGTAGGCTACACCGTCGGCAAATTTCCCTTCACCGCCAACGGCCGCTCCAAGGTGAACCAGACCACGGAAGGGTTTGTTAAGGTTCTCGCAGATGCGAAGACCGACCGGGTACTCGGCGTGCACATCATCGGCCGTGAAGCTGGCGAAATGATCCACGAAGCCGCCGTCTTGATGGAATTCGGCGGCTCGGCTGAGGATCTGGCGCGCACATGCCATGCCCATCCGACCCGTTCGGAAGCCATCAAGGAAGCCGCGCTTGCGGTCGGCAAGCGCGCGATCCATATGTGATCGACGCGCGGTGGACGCCGGGCGGGGACCATATTCATGCTGCGCCGCCTGCTTCAGCCGCTCTGGATTGTGCTTGCGATCATCTTCCTGATCGAGGCTTGGCTGTGGGATCACCTCGAGCCGATCGTGGCCTGGGTGGTGTCGGCGATCCCGCTGCGCACGTTCAAGCAATGGCTTGCTGAGCGCGTCGACACGTTGTCGCCGGCGATGACGTTGATCGTCTTCATCGTGCCGGTGCTTCCACTGTTTCCGCTGAAGCTGGTCGGCCTCTGGCTGCTCACGCATGAATACTGGATGAGCGCCGTCTTCACCATCCTGTTCGCAAAACTCCTGGGCGTCGGCGTCACCGCCTTCGTGTTCGACGTGACGCGGCCAAAACTTCTCGAGATGGGATGGTTCGAAAAGCTCTACGACTTCATCATCGCGCTCAGGGCCAAGGCCAAGGAACTGGTCGATCCGGTCAAGGCGCGGATCGTCGATATGCTGAGCGGCGGCGGCGAGAGCTGGTCGGCGCGCACGCTGCGGCTGATTCAGCGCTTTCGCAAGAGCGTGCGCGAAGCGCGCTGACCTTACAGTCCGCATTCTCTACCTGTCATCCTCCGCGAAAGCGGGGGATCCAGTACGCCGCACCTCTCGGCTCAATCTGGAATACTGGGTCGCCCGGTCGAGCCGGGCGATGACAGCTGGGTGTGCGCCGATTAACTCAGGCACTCCGATCCGTTCACGGCAAATTCAAAAGATGCGGCATGAAGATGCCGAGCGCGGTGAATGCGATGCCCGCCAGGGTCAGGATGCCGGAGACCCAGGCGAGCGCGATGATCCCTGTAATGATGGTTGCGGACGCCAATACGATACCGATCTGGAAGGCGGCGGAAGCGAGCTCGAAGTGATGATACTTGGCCGTCGCCAGGTCGCGTTCTTCCTCGGCATGCTTGGCGCGTTCCGACAATTCAGCCTGCCCTTCGCCGCTCTTGGGATCGGAGCGGTAGCGCGCCGCGGTCTTCTGCCAGTCGTCGATCTGTTTTTCCGCCGCGGCCTTTGCAGCATCATCGGCGGCGGCGCCAAGCCCAAGCTTGGATTGCTCGGCCGCGGTTTGCACCACGGTGTGACGGATGCTCTTGGCCTGAAAGAACGCCCACAGGTTCGAAGCCTCGACATTCTTGCTGATCGATTCGGTCTGCGCGCCCTTGCCGAGGGTCTCCGACAGCGCAAGGCAGAGCGCGATGATCGCGATCAGAAGCGCAATCCTCCTGTTCTCACCGGCTGCTTCCTTGGCGTGATCCGAAGTCTCCAAAGCCTCTTGCGCGCTCATGATTCCCCTCCGATTGACCAGCGCATGATCCGGAACAGTGGATACCGGTTTTCCGAAAAGATCATGCTCAGACGATAAGCTGAAGCGCGATAGAGATTCGATCCGAAGCTATCGCGCTTTGGCCCACGATTGACTGAACCACTCCTCCGGCGCAAGAGGCAAAGGCGTGACCGAACATGTCAAGATTTTGATGTGCGCGACGATCAGCCGCGCGGATGTGCGTTGCGATAGACTTCCAGCAGCCGCTCGGTATCGATGCCGGTATAGATCTGCGTGGTCGAGAGCGAAGAATGGCCGAGCAGTTCCTGGATCGCGCGCAAATCGCCGCCGCGGGAGAGCAGATGGGTAGCGAAGGAATGCCGCAGCGCATGCGGCGTCGCGCTGTCGGGCAGGCCGAGCGCGCCGCGCAGCCGCTCCATCGTCAGCTGAATGATGCGCGGGCTGAGCGGCTTGCCGCGGGCGCCGACAAAGATCGGCCCCTCGGATGGCAGCGGATGCGGACAGATCGCGACATAGTCGGCAACCAGCGCCAGCACTTTTTGCAATACCGGCACCATGCGCGTCTTGTTGCCCTTGCCGGTGACGATCAGCACGTCACCCTCGCCGGGCCGCGGCACGTCGCGGCGCTTGAGGCCGAGCGCCTCGGAAATCCGCAGGCCCGAGCCATAGAGCAGCGCCATCACGGCGGCATCGCGCGCCAATATCCAGCTCTCGCGGGCCTCGCCGGCGCGTTCGTCGGCATCGGCGAGGCGTTTTGCCGCGGCCATCTGGATCGGCTTCGGCAGGCTCTTGCCGATCTTCGGCGCGCGGATCGCGGCCAGCGCCCCGACCTTGCCCTTGCCCTCGCGTTCGAGGAAGCGCCCGAACGAGCGCAGGCCCGCGAGCGTGCGCATCAGCGAACGCCCGCCGATATCGTCGGCCCGGCGCATCGCCATGAACGCCCTGACGTCGGCGGCTTCGAGGCTTGCGAAACGCGACAGCGTCACCCGAGTGCCAAAATGCTCGCACAGGAAATCGAGGCATTGCCGCAGGTCGCGGGAATACGCCTCCAGCGTCTTCGGCGATAATCGCCGTTCGCTGCGCAGATGCGAGAGCCAGCGCGTCATCTGAAGCGCGATGGTCTCGTCGGCGCTGTCTGATACGATCGGTTCCGGGGCGGGTTTGGCCATTAAGCTCTGGACGCTCTGATTCTACCCATTATATCGCACCTTCTTCGTTTACCGTTCGCTAACTTGCCGAACCGGCGCTAGCCTGATTTGCCCCAAGGACCGATTCTTCCGCCTCTCGCAATGGACCGCGCTGTCAGCCAAGCCACGTCATCCGCCGCATCGACGCGCATCGTCGATGTGCTGGTGCCGGTCGCGCTCAACCAGGCCTATTCCTATCGCGTGCCGCGCGGCATGGAGCTTAGGGCCGGCGATGTCGTGGGCGTGCCGCTCGGCCCGCGCGAGGTGCTGGCGGTGGTATGGGCGGAGAATGCCAATCCCGATCCGCGCCTGCACAATCGCCTGAAGGATGTCAGCGAAAAGCTCGACGTGCCGCCGCTGAAGGAAGAGCTGCGTGCGCTGGTCGATTGGGTCGCCAACTACACGCTCTCCGCCCGCGGCATGGTGTTGCGAATGTGCCTGCGGATGGGGGAGCATCTCGGCCCGGAGCGGGTGCGGATAGGTGTACGGCTCGTCGCCGAGCCGCCAAAACGCCTGACACCGGCGCGGCGGCGGCTGATCGAGGTGCTTTCGGACGGCCTGCTGCACGGCAAATCGGAAGCCGCCAAGGAAGCCGGCGTCAGCGCCGGCGTGATCGACGGTCTGGTCGATGAGGGCACGCTCGCGACCGAAGCGATGCCGCGTGCGCTGCCGCCGCCGCCGCCCGATCCGCACTTCGCGCAGCCGGAGTTTTCCCGCCAGCAGCGCTCCGCGGTCGATGCCATGCGGGCGCTCGCGGCCAACGGCAGCTTTCATGTCGCGCTGCTCGACGGCGTCACCGGTTCCGGCAAGACCGAGGTCTATTTCGAGGCGGTCGCGGAAGTTATTCGCCGTGGCAAGCAGTCGCTGATCCTGATGCCGGAGATCGCGCTGACGGGGCAGTTTCTCGACCGTTTCGAGCAGCGTTTTGGGGTGCGGCCGCTGGAGTGGCATTCAGAGCTGACGCCGCGCACCCGCGCGCGGAACTGGGCTGCGATCGCGGCCGGTGAAGCCCCGGTCGTGGTCGGCGCGCGCTCGGCCCTGTTTCTCCCTTACGCCGATCTTGGGCTGATCGTGGTCGATGAAGAGCACGACCAGGCCTACAAGCAGGACGACGGCGCCCATTACCATGCCCGCGACATGGCGGTGGTGCGCGCGCACATCGCAAAAATTCCGATCGTGCTGGCCTCCGCCACGCCCTCGGTCGAGACCGAAGTCAACGCGCGCAAGGCTCGTTACCAGCGCATCGCGCTGCCGGCGCGGTTCGGCGGCCAGCACATGCCGCAGATCGAGGCGATCGATCTACGCCGCGATGCGCCGCCGCGCGGCCGTTTCATTTCGCCGTTTCTTGCCGGAGAGATGAGAACCGCGATCGAGCGGCGCGAGCAGGCGCTGTTGTTCCTCAATCGCCGCGGCTACGCGCCGCTGACGCTATGCCGCGCCTGCGGCCATCGCTTCGCCTGCACCATCTGCGATGCCTGGCTGGTCGATCACCGGTTTCGCCAGCGCCTGGTCTGCCATCACTGCGGCTTCTCGATGCCGCGTCCGCAGGCCTGTCCGAACTGCCAGGCCGAGGAATCCCTGGTCGCGGTCGGGCCCGGTGTCGAGCGATTGCAGGAAGAGGCCGCAAGCCTGTTTCCGGACGCGCGCACCATGGTGCTGTCGAGCGATCTCATCACCTCGATCGAGACCATGCGCAGCGAATTGAGCGAGATCGCGCAAGGCCGCGTCGACATCATCATCGGCACGCAACTGGTGGCCAAGGGGCATCATTTCCCGCGGCTCAATCTGGTCGGCGTGGTCGATGCCGATCTCGGGCTCGGCAATGGCGATCCGCGCGCCACCGAGCGCACCTGGCAATTGCTCAACCAGGTGATCGGCCGCGCCGGCCGCGACCAGGGTCGCGGTGTCGGCTATCTGCAGACCCATCAGCCCGAGCATCCCGTGATGAAGGCGCTCGTCGCCTGCGACCGCGAGGCGTTCTATCAAAGCGAGATCGCATCGCGCGAGCGCACGGGATACCCGCCGTTCGGCCGGCTCGCGAGCCTGATCATTTCCGCCGGCGACCGCCCGACCGCCGAGGGTTTCGCGCGCAAGCTCGTTGCCGCTGCTCCCCGCGACGAGCGGGTGCAGTTGTTAGGCCCCGCCGAAGCCCCGCTCGCCGTGATCAAGGGCCGCTATCGTTTCCGCCTGCTGTTGAAATCGGCGCGCAATTTCGACCTGTCGGAATATCTGCGGCATTGGCTCGCCGCCGGCCCCAAAACCAAAGGCAACCTGAAGCTCGAGGTCGACGTCGATCCGCAGAGCTTTTTGTGACGCGTGCTGTCGTCATTCCGGGATGGTCCGAAGGACCAGACCTCAGATGTGCAATTGCACATCGGGGAATCTCGAGATTCCGGGTTCGCGCTTCGCGCGCCCCGGAATGACGTTCGAGCCCGCCGTCCCGGACGACGACGGGCTTTATTCGGCGCGCACAAGTCCTTCGCCCATTTGCGGCGATCACCTGATGGCGCAGAGGTGTTCGGCGAAAGGCGCTAACGCGCCGATGAGTTTACGAAATGACTTCCGCCGTAACCCGGGCGAGCCCCCCCATGCCGAGCGCACGGGCTGCACCTTTGGACAGATCGAGGACCCGGCCACGCACAAACGGCCCGCGGTCATTCACGGTAACCACAACACTATGCCCGCCAGCGCTGACCCGCAGCTTGGTGCCGAACGGGAGCGAGCGATGGGCGCAGGTCATGGCGTTCTGGTTGAAGCGCTCGCCCGAAGCGGTCTTGCTGCCGGATTCGCTGCCGTAATACGAGGCGACGCCGGAAAAGCTCCGGCCGCTTCCGGACGAGGGCAGGATCGCCGCATTGGCGTTGCGCCAAGAAGATCCTGATGAGAACGACCCCCATGAGGACGGTCCCGAAGTGGCCCCGTCGTTACTCTGCGCGTGCGCGAGATGATGGTGGTGGTGACGCTGGGCGTAGTGATGGTGGTGCCTGGATTTGGCCGAGGCCTCGGTCGCGCTTCCGCCGACCAGGAGAGTTGCTGCGACGACAGCGAACGCCGCCCTCGAGCGGGTCACCTGTCCCGCCTTCAGAATCGTTAATCTCAGCATATATCAGTCCCTCAAAACAGTATTGCCACATATGTGACAAGTGGACCCCCGTCCCGTTTTCGTGAAGCCGCGCTTTCGCGGTGCAATAAGGCACGAATTGGGCAGTAAATCTTGTTTCTGCCGGGCTGTAATATCTTGTTACCGAATGGGACTAATCCATTGATGTTCCGTAATCTTTGGATTTAATAGACCTTTAACTAACATAATACATATTAATACTTACGAATACAGTCTTCGTCTAAGGAAGCAAGTTTTGTCGAAGTAATGCGCCGGTGGAATGCCTTTGCTTCGGCTCCTCGTGCCGGCTAAAAAATCCGGGCTTCTGCGGGTCATTCGGTGAAACGATTTCCGTGATCGCAATCGAGGCGCGCGAAGTTGGTGAGGCCATCCCGGCGGGACCGGCAATGGCTCGAATCATCGCGCCGAGGTGACGGGCCGAGAGCGCAGCGATAAGCCGCGCGATCACGTTGCCGTCATGTTGCACCTGCGCGTTCGCTATGTTAGCAAAGCCGCGATTTTAACGGTCCCGGCACCTCTCGTGCCGGCCGAAAATCGAAGTCCCGCTTGAATTCCAAGGGCTTGGATCGCTAGGCGCCGCTTCGTGGCGACGGTTTTTCCCTTGCGAGTTTGACAGCAAAAAGAGCTAGGTCTGTGGCTGCTGAAGATCCGTCTGTTTCGGGAGTGTCCGGCCGTTATGCTACGGCCCTGTTCGAGTTGGCCCGCGATGAAAAGTCGATCGACGCGGTCAAAGCTGATCTCGATCAATTCAATGCCATGCTGGCCGACAGCGCCGACCTGAGGCGGTTGGTGCGCAGCCCGGTATTTGCCGCGGATACACAGTCGAAGGCGCTCGACGCGGTGCTCGGGAAGGCCGCAATATCCGGCATTTCCGCCAACTTCCTGAGAGTCCTCACCGCCAATCGCAGGCTGTTTGCCGTCTCGGACGTGATTCGCGCCTTCAACGCGCTGGTCGCGAAATTCAAGGGCGAGGCGGTGGCCGACGTCACCGTTGCGGAGAAGCTCTCCGACAAGAATCTCGACGCTTTGAAGGGTGCGCTGAAAACAGTGACCGGCAAGGACGTGGCACTCAATGTAAAAGTCGATCCCTCGATCATCGGCGGGCTTGTGGTCAAGCTCGGCAGCCGCATGGTCGATAGTTCGCTTCGCACCAAGCTCAATTCGATCAAGCACGCGATGAAAGAGGCAGGCTGATGGACATCCGCGCCGCGGAAATTTCCGCGATCCTGAAGGAGCAGATCAAGAATTTCGGCCAGGAGGCTGAAGTTTCCGAAGTTGGACAGGTGCTGTCCGTCGGTGACGGCATTGCCCGCGTCTACGGTCTGGACAACGTCCAGGCCGGTGAGATGGTCGAATTCGAAAACGGCACCCGCGGCATGGCGCTCAATCTCGAAACCGACAACGTCGGTATCGTGATTTTCGGCGCCGACCGCGAGATCAAGGAAGGCCAGACCGTCAAGCGCACCCGCGCCATCGTCGACACCCCGGTCGGCAAGGGCCTGCTCGGCCGCGTGGTCGATGCGCTCGGCAATCCGATCGACGGCAAGGGTCCGATTGCGGGCACCGAGCGCCGCCGCGTCGACGTCAAGGCGCCCGGCATCATCCCGCGCAAGTCGGTGAACGAGCCGATGGCAACCGGGTTGAAAGCGATCGATGCGCTGATCCCGATCGGCCGCGGCCAGCGCGAACTGATCATCGGCGACCGCCAGACCGGCAAGACCGCGATCGCGCTCGACGCGATCCTGAACCAGAAGCCCCTGAACGCGACCGGCGACGAGAAGATCAAGCTCTATTGCGTCTATGTCGCGATCGGCCAGAAGCGCTCCACCGTCGCGCAGTTCGTGAAGGTGTTGGAAGAGCAGGGCGCGCTGGAATATTCGATCGTGATCGCCGCGACCGCTTCCGATCCGGCGCCGATGCAGTACATCGCCCCGTTCACCGGCTGCACCATGGGTGAATATTTCCGCGACAACGGCATGCACGCGGTCATCATCTATGACGACTTGTCGAAACAGGCCGTCGCTTACCGCCAGATGTCGCTGTTGCTGCGCCGTCCGCCGGGCCGCGAAGCCTATCCCGGCGATGTGTTCTATCTGCATTCGCGCCTTTTGGAACGCGCCGCCAAGCTCAATGACGACAACGGGTCGGGTTCGCTGACCGCGCTGCCGGTGATCGAAACCCAGGCCAACGACGTGTCGGCCTATATCCCGACCAATGTGATCTCGATTACCGACGGTCAGATCTTCCTGGAAACCGACCTGTTCTTCCAGGGCATCCGGCCCGCGGTGAACGTCGGTCTGTCGGTGTCGCGCGTCGGATCCTCCGCGCAGACCAAGGCGATGAAGAAGGTCGCCGGCAAGATCAAGGGCGAGCTCGCGCAGTACCGGGAAATGGCGGCGTTCGCGCAGTTCGGCTCCGATCTCGACGCCTCGACACAGCGCCTGCTCAACCGCGGCTCGCGCCTGACCGAATTGTTGAAGCAGCCACAGTTCTCGCCGTTGAAGATGGAAGAGCAGGTGTGCGTGATCTGGTCCGGCACCAACGGCTATCTGGACCCGCTGCCGGTTGCCAAGGTGCGCGGGTTCGAGGACGGCCTGTTGTCGCTGTTGCGCGGCAAGCACGTCGACATCCTCAACGCGATCCGCGACAGCCGCGACCTCTCCGACGATACCGCCGGCAAATTGAAGGCGGTGGTCGAAGGTTACGCGAAGTCGTTCGCCTGAGGCGATCCGCTCCTTTGGCGCGGATGAAGGGCAGGACGTGGATGCCCGGCACAAGGCCGGGCATGACGAGAGATGAGATCACGATCGGACCTTTAAGGATCGGATCGCCGGGGTGAACTGAGAATGGCGTCACTGAAAGACATGCGGGTCCGCATCGCCTCCACCAAGGCGACGCAGAAGATCACCAAGGCCATGCAGATGGTGGCGGCGTCAAAACTGCGCCGTGCGCAGACCGCCGCCGAAGCGGCGCGGCCCTATGCGGACAAGATGGGCGCCGTGATCGCTAATATCGCCAGCGCCGCCGCGGGCTCGCCGGGCGCGCCGGTGCTGCTCGCCGGCACCGGCAGGGATCAGGTTCATCTGCTGTTGGTCTGCACCGGCGAGCGCGGCCTGTGCGGCGCGTTCAATTCCTCCATCGTGCGGCTGGCACGCGAGCGGGCCTACACCCTGATGAACGAGGGCAAGGAAGTAAAATTCTTCTGTGTCGGCCGCAAGGGGTTTGAGCAGCTGCGCCGCACCTTCGAGAAGCAGATCGTCGAGACCGTCGAGCTGCGCTCGGTTCGCCAGCTCGGCTTCGTCAACGCCGAAGACATCGCCAAGAAGGTGATCGCGCGCTTCGAGGCCGGCGAGTTCGACGTCTGCACGCTGTTCTATTCGCGCTTCAGGTCCGTGATCTCGCAGGTCCCGACCGCGCAGCAGATCATTCCGCTGGTGGTCGAGGCCTCCACCAATGCCGGGCCCGCGACATCTTATGAATATGAGCCGGAAGAGGACGAGATCCTGACCGGCCTATTGCCGCGCAATCTGGCGGTGCAGGTGTTCCGCGCGCTATTGGAAAACAACGCGTCATTCTATGGCTCGCAGATGAGTGCGATGGACAGCGCCACCCGCAACGCCGGCGACATGATCCGCAAGCAGACCCTGATCTACAATCGAACCCGCCAGGCGATGATCACCAAGGAGCTGATTGAAATCATCTCCGGCGCCGAAGCGCTCTGATAGCCGCATGTCGACGATTGCTTGAGATCAAGAATTCGAAGGAGAGAGATTTCATGGCTACACCCGCCAACCAGATCGGCCGTATCACGCAAGTCATCGGCGCCGTGGTCGACGTGCAGTTCGAAGGACACCTGCCGGCGATTCTGAACGCGCTCGAGACCCAGAACGGCGGCAATCGCCTGGTGCTCGAGGTCGCCCAGCATCTCGGTGAATCCACCGTCCGCACCATCGCGATGGATACGGCCGAAGGCCTGGTCCGCGGCCAGGAGGTCAGCGACACCGGCGTTCCGATCATGGTGCCGGTGGGCGCGGGCACGCTCGGCCGCATCATGAACGTGATCGGCGAGCCGGTCGATGAAGCCGGGCCGATCAAATCGGAGGGCAACCGCGCCATCCATCAACCCGCGCCGGCCTACACCGACCAGTCCACCGAATCGGAAATTCTCGTCACCGGCATCAAGGTCGTGGATCTGCTGGCGCCTTACGCCAAGGGCGGCAAGATCGGCCTGTTCGGCGGCGCCGGCGTCGGCAAGACCGTGCTGATTCAGGAGCTGATCAACAACGTCGCCAAGGCGCACGGCGGCTACTCGGTATTCGCCGGCGTCGGCGAGCGAACCCGCGAGGGCAACGACCTCTATCACGAGTTCATCGAATCCGGCGTCAACAAGAAGGGCGGCGGCGAAGGCTCGAAATGCGCGCTGGTCTACGGCCAGATGAACGAGCCGCCGGGCGCCCGCGCCCGCGTCGGCCTCACCGGCCTGACGGTCGCCGAGCATTTCCGCGACCAGGGCCAGGACGTGCTGTTCTTCGTCGACAACATCTTCCGCTTCACCCAGGCGGGCTCCGAAGTATCGGCGCTGTTGGGACGTATTCCGTCGGCCGTGGGCTATCAGCCGACGCTTGGCACCGACATGGGCGCGTTGCAGGAGCGCATCACCACCACCACCAAGGGCTCGATCACCTCGATCCAGGCGATTTATGTTCCCGCCGACGACTACACCGACCCGGCGCCCGCGACCACGTTTGCTCATCTCGACGCCACGACCAACCTCGATCGCGCGATCTCGGAGAAGGGCATCTATCCGGCGGTCAATCCGCTCGATTCGACGTCGCGCATGCTCTCGCCGCTGATTGTCGGCGAGGAGCACTACACGACCGCACGCCTGGTGCAGCAGATACTGCAGCGCTACAAGTCGCTGCAGGACATCATCGCCATTCTCGGCATGGACGAGCTAAGCGAAGAGGACAAGATCACGGTGGCGCGCGCGCGCAAGATCGAGCGCTTCCTGTCGCAGCCGTTCTTCGTTGCCGAAGTCTTCACCGGCTCGCCCGGCAAGTTCGTCGAACTCGCCGACACCATCAAGGGTTTCCGCGGTCTGTGCGAAGGCAAATACGATCATCTGCCCGAGCAAGCCTTCTACATGGTCGGCACCATCGAAGAGGCGGTCGAGAAAGGCAAGAAGCTCGCGGCGGAAGCAGCGTAAGAGGGCGAATGGCGAATAGGGAGTAGCGAATAGCAAGCCATTCGCCATTCGCTACTCGCTACTCGCTCCTTCAAAATTCGCCACTCACCATTCGCAGGTTCTCCATGGCCACCTTCCACTTCGATCTCGTCTCGCCGGAAAAGCTGGCGTTCTCCGGAGCAGTCGACCAGGTCGATATTCCCGGCGTCGAGGGCGATTTTGGTGTGCTCGCCGGACATGCGCCGGTGGTGGCCGTGATCCGGCCGGGTATCCTCACCGTGACGGCGGGCAGTTCGCACGTGAAGATCATCGTGCTCGGCGGCCTTGCCGAGGTCTCCGAGAAGGGCCTCACCGTGCTCGCCGATGTCGCGACCTCGCTCGAGGAACTCGACCGCGCCAGGTTCGCCGCGACCATCTCTGAGATGGAAGAGAACCTCAAGGAGAAGGAAGGTTCCGAGTTCGACCAGGCGATCGAGCGGCTCGATCATTTCAGGAGCATCCAGCACGAGCTCAGTACGACGGCGCTGCATTAATCCTACCGCGTCACAACCGGTCTTTCCCCTCATCCTGAGGAGCTTGCGCGAGCAAGCGTCTCGAAGGACGAGGCCGAGAATTCGGCGCCAGGGGGCCTCATGGTTCTCCGAGCGATGCGAAGCATCGTGCGGAGACGGCGCAAGCGCGCCTCCTCACCATGAGGGTCTTATGACGCAGTAAGATTAGCGCGTGGGCTTCTTGCGGGGTTTGCGACCGCCGGTGCCGGGCAGGACGGCAACCTTCATCGACAGCACCGTCTCGACCAGATCGTTCGGCGTCAATTGGCCATACATGAAAGGCCTGATCCGGTCGCCCATCCGCAACAAGGCGAATCCATATGTGCTCGACATCAAGGCGATGGTCGTAGCCTTGATCGCACGATCGTCGGGGTGATCGAGCGTCGCCGCGACGAGACTTTCGAAAATCTCATAGCAAGTCGTGGCAGCTTTGGTCAGGTTCGGATCGAGCGGCGGGGCGCTGAACAGATCGGACGCGAACATCAGCCGGAATAGTTGCGGCCGCTCGGCCGCGAAGGCCAAATAGGCACGGCCCGAGGCGGCAAGACGCATCTCGGGGGTTTTCCCGGCCGCCCCGCGATAGATCGCCGCAAGCCGGTCGAAGCCATCGGCGGCGAGCGCTGCGAGAAGGGCGCGCCGGTCGGCAAAATGCCGGTAGGGCGCCGCGCGCGATACCCCGAGCGACGCCGCAAGCTCGCGTAAAGAGAGATGCTCATAGCTGATGCGCTCGATCTCGGTCGCCGTTGCGGCGATCAGGGCGGCGCGCAAATCGCCATGATGATAGGTCGAATCGCTGCTCACGCGCCGATGTTGACACAGCTTACATTTGGATGCAATGTAAGCGGTGTCAACTTTAGCGCAGGAGCGTGTCATGAACATCGCCGCCGCGACGCTGGCAACCCTGGTGCTGGCGACAACGCCGGCACTCTCTGCGGGCTTTGAACGCATCACCGTGGCCGATCCGGACGGTCCGCCCCTCGAAACCGGCATCTGGTATCCGAGCGAGGCGCCGGCCTCGCCTCAACCGCTCGGTCTCTACCAGCAGAATGTCGCGCCCGCTGCCACTGTCGCGGGGGACGGCTTGCCGCTCATCGTGATGTCGCATGGCAGCGGCGGCTCGTTCGAAGGCCATTACGACACGGCGCTGGCGCTCGCGGAGGCTGGCTTCGTGTTGGCGGCGGTCACCCACACCGGCGACAATTACCGCGACCACAGCGAATTCGCACAGATCGAAAAAAACCGGCCACGCCATGTCAAGGCGCTGGTCGACTACATGCTCGCATCGTGGCCGCACCGCGATCTGATCGACCCGGCACGCATCGGCATGTTCGGTTTCTCGGCCGGCGGCTTCACGGCGCTGGTGTTGATCGGCGGCGAACCGGACATGACGCTTGGCTCGGCCTATTGTGCGGCGTATCCCGACGAATGGGCCTGCCGCAAAATAAGGGAATATGGCGGCGGCACACGGGCGGCGCCGAACGCGCTCGTGCACGACCCGCGGATCTCGGCCGCCGTGATTGCTGCGCCCGCGGTCGGTTACGCCTTCACGCCGGAAGCGCTGGCAGGCATCAGGGCGCCAATTCAGCTATGGCGGGGCGACAGCGACGAAATCCTTCCACATCCGCGGCATGCCCAGCATGTGTATGACGGACTGCCGAGCAAGCCCGAATATCATGTCGTGCCGAACGCCGGCCATTTTGCTTTCCTGGCGCCCTGCACCGCAATGGCCGAGAAATATGCACCGGAAATCTGCCGCGACCCCGCGGGCTTCGATCGCACGGCGTTTCATCAGCAATTCAATTCTGCCGTGGTGGCCTTCCTGAAGGCGAAGCTACCGGCGCGGCAATAGAGCATGATCCGGAAAAGTGCGCAGCGGTTTTCCGAAAAGATCATGCGCAATCAAGAACCTAAAGCGCAATGGTGATTCAACCTAATTCCATCGCGCTTTAGGGCAGGCGCGGGCCGAACAATTACTCAATCGTATCAGTACCTAATGCACTGGGCTGGGTCTGGGAAGCCGGTTGCGCCGGGAAACGTCTGGCGGCATTGTGCGGCCGTTGATCGTTGTCCGGGGCGGGTCATGAAACGCAAGATAGCGGCGATTTTTGCGGCCGATATTGCCGGCTACTCGCGCCTGGTTGCCGAGGACGAAGAGGAGACGCTGCGGCGTCTCGCCTCCTATCGCTCCGTGGTTGACGACTTCATCGCCAAGGCGGGTGGGCGAATATTCAACACCGCGGGCGATGCCGTGCTCGCGGAATTTCCAAGCGCGGTCGAAGCGGTGCGCTGCGCGATCGACATCCAGGAAAGCCTGCGCACCCGGAACCTCGCATATCCGCCGAGCCGGCAGATGAGCTTTCGCATCGGCATCACCATCGGCGACGTGGTCGAGCGCGACGGCGATCTGCTCGGCGACGGCGTCAACATCGCCGCGCGCCTGGAGGGGCTCGCCGAAGTCGGCGGCATCTGCATCTCTCGCGCGGTGCATGAGCAGGTCGCCAACAAGCTTTCCGTGCAGTTCGCCGATATCGGCGCGCAGGAGGTCAAGAACATCCCGACCCCGGTGCACGCCTATATGGTGGCGATGCGGCGCGAGGACGGCAGCTATTCGATGCCGCAGGTCAAGAAGCCGTCGGCGAAAGCCGGCACGGCACCCGCGAACTGGATGTGGCCGCTGGCGGTTGCGGTGATCGGCGTCGTCGCGATCGCCGTTGCCGGCTTCCTCTATTTCACGAAGCTGGAACTGCGGGCGGAGCGAAAGCAACCCTCGGCGGCAAGCAGGAACGTCGTGCCTATGCCTGCGCCGACAACGGCCAATGCTGTCTCTCCGTCGCTCCCGCCACCAACACCGCAGCAGGCAGCATCGGGCGAAACGTTCAACGCCGCGGCTGTGCCGTTCATCGGCGATCGCGCGCGCGCCTTTCTGGCCAACGAATATGTCAATGCGAGCGACCACAAGGCGCTCGCGCTCAACATCAACGGGATAGTCAGTTCCGTCAGCGGGCAGCCGAGCGATGATATCGCAAAGACTGCGGCGATCGAACAGTGCCAGCAGCGCGCCGATGCGGGCGAGTTGAAGCGTCCCTGCGAGATTTATGCTATCGGTGATAGCGTCGTCTATCCGCATGGCAGGCCGCCGGTTCCTCCCCTGCCGTGGGTCAAGCGCGATCTCCAGACCGAGCGGCCGTTTGCGTCCAAGGACGTTCCCCTGATGCACGATGTCGGCAAGACGCGGCTCCAGAACGCCTATGTGCCCGCGCGAAAGTCGAAGTCGGTGGTGATCGGGCCCGCGGGCCAGTTCTTCTTTAATTTCGGCCTGGAGACGATCCAGGAATCGATACGGCGAAATCTCGAATCGTGCGGCGCCTTTGTCGGCGTGCCCTGCATGCTTGTGGCCGTCGACGACACTTTCGTCGTGCCCGTACCGACCGTCATGAAGGTCGTCGGTTTCTTTCATCCCGCCGTCGATTCCTCGATTGTGACCGATGCGCGCGAGGACGTCATACGCAGGCTCGCCGAAGCGCCGTCGGGATGGAATGCGGTGGCCGTCGGCACAATGGGCCGTCCGGGCCTCGGGCTGAAAGCCACGACCGAGCAGGGCGCGATCGACGGCGCGCTCGGCGATTGCGCCAAGCGCGACACAAATTGCCATGTCATCGCGGTCGGTCCGTTCGCCGTGGGGCCGAATTAGCCCGTCTTCGTGGATGGGAGTGTTTTCGGGAGCCGGCCTTTTCCAAATCCGCCGGACCATTACGGCCTCATGCGGCCGTGCCATCCGAACGCAGGCTGAAGCCGGAAATCGGAATGTGGCTGTATCGCTGTTCCGGTGCGCCGTCGTGCTGGAAACCGCGCTTCGCCATTTCCAATTCCTCTGCCGTGGTCACCAGGACTGGCGGATATTCACCGATGATGAACGCCGCCCTGTCGAGGGTCAGCGTTGCCCTCTCGTCGAGGAGCATCCGATACATCTTGCCCAGCGGGCGCGCATGTTCAAATGTGACATTCCTTTTCCAGTCCTTGTCCCCCGACTCTCGTACCTGCTTGGCCGCGTCACTTACGCGGTGGTACGTTCGCCAGTTCTCCTTGCTGTAGCTCCCGCATTCCAGGTAAAGCGAGATTCCCCAAAGCATTTTCTTGGTGACGGCGCTCGGTTTGACCCCCGCCTTAGCGCAATCGATCAGCGCATTGATCAAGATGCGGGCTTTCTTCGCCGCAAGCGTCTTATCGTGAATCGAGTACGGCATTTTTCTAAGCGACGATGCTACGAATTTGAATTTGGTGTCCGTTCGTGCGGCGCATTCGTTTCCTTTCCCTTTTCCCTTATCGCGCGAGAGCTCCACGCCAAAAGCGATCACCCCGCAAATTGCATGAAGCTGCGCGCCACTTCCAGATAAACCTCGCGCCGGAACGGCACCACGAGATCGGCGACACGGTCGAGGCGTTCCCAGCGCCAGGCGTCGAATTCGGCCGGCTGGCCGTTGCGCGGCGTCACCGGATCGATGTCGCTCTCGCTTCCCGTGAAGCGCAGCGCGAACCATCGCTGCCGCTGGCCGCGAAAATGGCCGAGCCGGTGCGGCGGGCCGTCATAGGGCGGAAACTCGTACGTCAGCCAATCGGTCTCGCCGAGATAGTCGGCGTCGCGTACGCCGGTCTCTTCCCATAGCTCGCGCATCGCGGCGGCGCGCAAATCCTCGCCCTCGTCGACGCCGCCCTGTGGCATCTGCCACTCCAGTCCAGGGAAAATGATTTCGGGCCCGTCGCTCCTGAAGCGCCGGCCGATCAGGACGAGACCGGATGCATTGAACAGCGCGATCCCGACATTGTGACGATAGGGTTTTGCCTCAGTCATTTACTCAACGGATGTCATTCCGGGGCGATACCAACGGGTCGCGCGACTGCGTGCCCGATGACAGGCTTCGCATCGAACTACGTGTGCAGTTGCACATCGGAGAATCTCGAGATTCCGGGTTCACGCTTCGCGCGCCCCGGAATGACACGCCAAACTAGCTCCCTGCAAGACTGGAAAATTCCTTTACGACACGTTCGTAGACCGGCCGCTTGAACGGCACGATCAACTGGGGAAGATTCTTCATCGGCTCCCAGCGCCAATTGACGAACTCGGCCTTGTGGCCGTCGCCAGGATTGGCGACGTTGATCTCCGCATCCTTGCCGGTGAAGCGCATCGCGAACCATTTTTGGCGCTGGCCACGATAGCGGCCTTTCCAGGCGCGTCCGGCGACGGTGCGGGGGATGTCGTAGATCAGCCAGTCGGCGACCTCGCCGAGCTTTTCGACCGAGCGGACGCTGGTTTCCTCGTAAAGCTCGCGCTTGGCCGCTTCCCAGGTATCCTCGCCGGGATCGACCCCGCCTTGCGGCATCTGCCAGACGTGGGAGTCGTCGACATGCTCGATGCCGCCGGCGCGACGACCGATGAAGACCAGCCCATCCTTGTTGATCAGCATCATGCCGACGCAGGTCCGGTAGGGCAGATCTTCGTAACGCGTCATTCCGTCACAGCCTCTTCCCGGCCAAATCCGGCCTTAGCAGCCCCGTCGCCCGCTTGCCAGCCGGGGTCATTAGAGCATGATCGGCAACAATGGGTACCGATCTTCTGAAAAATGGTGCTCAAACAATGGACTAAAGCGGCGGCAATTCGACCTCGGTCAAATCAGCTTTAGGTTGATCTTGATTTCAGCATGGCGGTTGTCAATGGCACAAGCATGATGCCATGGGCGTCGAGCGTCTTGACCCAGGCGGCGATGCGCTCGATCGAAATCGGCAGCGCCGACGCAGCGCCGACCGCGAATCCGCGCTCTTTTGCCAGACTTTCCAGCTTGGCCAGCGCCCGGTCGATCTCGCCGGCCGTCGGCACCGCGTCGATCGTCACATCGCCCTTGGCAAACGGCATCGCCTGGGTGCCCGCCAATACAGCCGCCACGCTCCGCGGCGCCGCGCCATCGTCGAAGAAGCCGAGGCCGCGTTTGGCGGCCTCGCGGATGATCGGCGTCATCGCGGCGTCGGTTGCGACAAAGCGCGCGCCCATGAAATTGGCGATCCCCGCGTAGCCCTGCAGCCGACTGAGATGCCAGTACAGCCGGTCGAGATTCTGCTCCGGCGTGAGCGAGGTCAGCAGCGTCTGCGGGCCGGGGTCGTTATCGGGGTAGTCGTAAGGCTCCATCGGGATCTGCAACAAGATCTCGTGGCGCTGCGCACGCGCCCGCTCCGCGAGCTTTTCGGGATCGGAGCCGTAAGGCGTGAAGGCCAGCGTCACCGCCGGCGGCAGCTTCATGATGGCGTCGGTCGTTTTCGCAGCGCCAACGCCCAAGCCGCCGATGACGATGGACACCACCGGCGTTTTCGAAGCCTTCGCGCGGTCGGCATCGGCTGCGTAAACGGTGAACGGTTTCAACCCATCCACCACCACCGGGACCATCCCGTAGCGGGTTTTTTCCAGGAGCCGCTGGTCGATGCCGATCATCGGGGCGGGGGCCGAGGAGCCGGAATCGCTCTCGGCTTTGCCGTCGGGCGCGTCAGCTCCGATCACGACGTCCTGGCGCTTGCCGCTCGAGCCGTCGATGATGGTGATGGTCTTCTGCTCACCCGGCGTGACCGGCTTCGGCGCCGATTTCGCGGCGTTCTCGGCAGGCGTCGCGGTTGCCTTTTCGTCCGCCGGTTGGGCCTCGCGCAGCGTGACATGCGCGACCGGCTCGCCGCCCAGCGGATGGTCACCAAAGATGGCGAACCCTGCGAAAACTGCCAGGAACAGGCCGAGCAGCGCGGCCAGCGCCTGCATCGCCGTAAACGGCAGCCGGAAGCGGCGCTTCCGCCGCACCGTCTTCTGCCCGAGCGGGGCGCTCAGATCGTCGGCCGTCTCTGCCATGAATAATCCCGAATCAATCGGGTCGACGATACCACGGCGGGGCAACGGCACGGCAGGCCCGGGCCGCCCCCGGGGCCGCCCTCCGGGAACCTGAAACAACTGCGCACAAGAAAAAGGGCGGCTCCGAGAGGCGCCGCCCTTTTTCGTTAAGCCTTTCGGCGCGACCGATCAGCTAGTTGGCGACCTTGCCAGCGGCCTTGTCGGCGCCGGCGGTCGGCGCCGGGGTCGCGGCGCTGTCCTTGATGCCGTGCAAGAGGTCGTCCGCCATCTTCAACGCCTTGTCGTCCTTGGCGTCCGGCGGAACATAGGACTGCGAACCGGTCTTCTCGTCGCCATCGGATTTCAGGTGGCCGCGCAGCGAGGCTTCGCCCTTGGTGTCGGTGCGCGATTTCAACTCGTCCGGCACGTCCTGCAGCACCTCGATATCGGGAACGATACCCTTGGCCTGGATCGACTTGCCCGACGGCGTGTAGTAGCGCGCGGTGGTGAGACGCAGCGCGCCGTTGCCGCTGCCGAGCGGAATGATGGTCTGTACCGAGCCCTTGCCGAACGAGCGCGTGCCGACCAAAGTTGCGCGCTTGTGGTCCTGCAACGCGCCGGCAACGATTTCGGAGGCCGAAGCGGAGCCACCGTTGATCAGGACGATCACCGGCTTGCCCTTGGTGAGGTCGCCCGGGTGAGCGGTGCGGCGCTGGGTTTCCTCGGCGTTGCGGCCGCGGGTCGAGACGATCTCGCCGCGCTCCAGGAAGCTGTCGGAAACCGTCACCGCCTCTTCCAGCAGCCCACCGGGATTGTTGCGCAGGTCGATGATGAAGCCCTTCAGCTTGTCGCCGATCTGGTTCTGCAGATTGGCGACTTCCTTCTTCAGGCCTTCGGTGGTCTGCTCGTTGAACGTGGTGATGCGGACATAGCCGATGTCGTCGGCCTCGACGTGCGCACGCACCGAGCGGACGCGGATGTTGTCGCGCACCAGCGTGACGTCGATCGGGTTGTCGGCGCCTTTGCGGATGATCTTCAGCTTGATCTTGGTGTTGACCGGCCCGCGCATCTTCTCGACGGCCTGGTTGAGGGTCAGGCCCTGCACCTGCTCATCGTCGAGCGTGGTGATGATGTCGTTGGCGAGGATGCCGGCCTTGGAGGCTGGCGTGTCGTCGATCGGCGAGACCACCTTGATCAGGCCGTCCTCCATGGTGACCTCGATGCCGAGCCCGCCGAACTCGCCGCGGGTCTGCACCTGCATGTCACGGAAGCTCTTGGCGTCCATGTAACTCGAATGCGGGTCCAGTCCGGAGAGCATGCCGCTGATCGCGGATTCCACCAGCTTGCTGTCATCGGGCTTCTCGACATAATCGCTGCGCACCCGCTCGAAGACGTCGCCGAACAGGTTGAGCTGGTGATAGGTATCGGCGGTCGCGGCGCGCGCGCTCGATCCCATCAGCACGGCGTGCGGCTGCGTCAGGAGCAGCGTCAATGCTGCGCCGGTGGCGGCGCTGAGGAGGATTACCGAAGTCTTGCGCATCATCCGCGAACCTTTTCGCCTTCATTTGCGGCCCACCATGGGCCTGGATCGATTGGAGTGCCGTCCTTACGGAACTCGACATAAAGCACGGGTTGGCTCACGGTGGTGGCCAGAATGGATGCGACCTGGGATGTCGTCCCCATGGTCGCGACCGGCTCCCCCGTAAGTACAAACTGGCCGATGTTAACCGAAATTCGCTCCATCCCGGCGATGAGGACATGATACCCGCCCCCGGCATTCAGGATCAAGAGTTGTCCATAGCTGCGGAACGGACCGGCGTAAACAACCCACCCATCACACGGCGTTGTGACCTGGGCTCCCGGTCTGGTTGCCAAAGAAATGCCTTTTTCCACGCCGCCAGCACCGTCGGAACCGCCGAAATCGCGAATTTTGCCGCCATTGACGGGTAGCGCGAACAGGCCTTTGGCCGACGCGAACGCAATCGCGGGACTCTTGCGGTTGGGGTTCTTCAGCGCGGCCAGATCGAGCTTGCCGTTGGCCGTCGCGGGGACGCCCTGCAGGCTCGCGTTCACGGCCGCCTTGGCGGCGCTCCTGACGTCCTGCTCCATCGTGGAGATCAGGCCCTGCAGATCGTCGACTTGCCTCGAAAGCGCGATGGCGCGGGCGCCCTCGGCCTCCATGTCCTTCTCTTTTGACGCCTGCTGGCGCTGGCGCTCGTCGATCAGGGCGGCGAGGCGGGTCTGATCGCCGCGAATCTTGTCGCGGTCGGTCGCCAGGTGGTCGCGTTCGCGCGCGATCGTCAGGCGCAGCGCGAGCAGTTCGCCGAGGTCGGCGGCGAGTTTTTCGGCGCGGGCGTTCAATTGCGGCACGACGGATCCGAGCAGCATGGCGGTGCGCAGGGACTGCAGTGCGTCTTCAGGTCGCACCAGCAAGGCCGGCGGCGTTCGCCGTCCGGCGCGCTGCAGGGCGGCCAGCACCTCGACCACCTCGGAACGGCGTGACTCGAGCGAGGAACGAACCTGCTGCTCGCGCGCATCCAGCACGCGCAGCCGCCCCTCGGCATCGCCGATGCGGGTTTCGACGCCGCGCACCTGGGCTGCGATATCGATCAGTTGCTGGGTGAACTGGCTGCGGTCCTGGCCGATTGCGGCGATGTCGGCTTTCAGTTTCTCCTGCACGTCGGCCGCGTTCTTCTGCGCCGCGCGGGCGGCCTCGAGTTCCTGCTCACGCTGCTGTTTGATGGCGTCGGGCGAAGCGCCGGTAGCCTGCGGCATGGCTATCTGTGCCGCCGCGGGCAACGGGCTTATCGCGGCAACGGACAAAAGGAGCCCGGACAACAGGAGCGGAAGGCAGGATCGCCGGCCGCCAAGGACGGTATCGGGCTGCGATGGAAGGTTCTGCGCGCGCTGCATCTCGTCCCGAATGGCTGCTCTTTACGCCTCAAGCGCGGTGGTAGGGGTGTCCCGCCAGGATCGTCGCGGCCCGGTAAAGCTGTTCCAGGAGCATGATTCGTACCATTTGATGGGGCCAGGTCGCAGCCCCAAACGCAATGGCAAGCTTCCCATTGCGCCGCAAATCGGGCGAAAGTCCGTCCGGGCCGCCAATGACGAAAATAGTGCCGGAGACCGACTGGTCCCGCCAGCGTTCAAGATGGCGGGAAAAAGCAGCACTGTCGATATTCTCGCCGCGTTCGTCGAGCATGACAAGGACGGACTTTTCCGGGGTCGCCGCCGAAATCGCCGCGGCTTCCTCGGCGATGCGCGTGGCCGCGTCGCGCGCCCGGCTTTCCGGAATTTCGACGATCTCGAGAGCGCGGAAGCCGAGCTTGCGGCCAATATCGTCGAACCGCTTCTGATAGCGTTCAGCCAGTTCGCGCTCAGGGCCTTGTTTCAGCCGGCCGATGGCAATCACGACGAGGCGCATGCGCACAAACTAGCATGCGCGCCAGCCGATTCGAAATCGGCACTCAAGCGACTATACGACCTTCGCCGCCGTCGGGCCCTGCGTCCACAATCGCTCGAGATTGTAGAATTCGCGCACCTCGGGTCTGAACACGTGCACGATCACGTCGCCGGAATCGATCAACACCCAGTCGCAATTGGGCAAGCCCTCGACGTGGATGTTCTTGATTCCGTTTTCCTTCAGGCCTTTTGCGACATTCTCCGCGATCGCGCCGACGTGCCGGTTGGCCCGGCCCGTGGTGACGATCATGTAGTCGGAGAATGCCGATCTGCCGCGAAGGTCGATGGTGACCGTTTCTTCCGCCTTCATGTCGTCGAGGCGGGAGAGGATCAGATTCAGCGTCTCGTCGGCGTCGGGTTGCGCCTTCAAGGCCGCAGCTTGGGTCGATGTTTTACGCGCGGTTCCGTGAGCCTTGGGTAAAACAGACTTGGACAATACAGGTGTGGCCAGGGACCATTCCTTTCACTGTATCGCGGGTACCGAATCCTTATGACAGCCCGCGGACCATTCTACGCATGTGGGGTTAACGGTTTCAATATCCAGTACCCCACATTCACTTCCAGCTTCCGTCCGGGTTTCGCAGCCCGGTCGACGACAGGTTCATTTTCAATCCGGTAAGGAACACCCAGGCTGGCGCGCGGTGGTCGGTGAGCCTTCTTGCCTCATTCTCGGGCAGGCGATAGCGCGCCAGCGCCTGCGCCGCGGGCGCGGTGAGCGCGCGAAAACTTTGCGGCGGGCGATCGATCACAGCGATCGGTACCTGGTTCGCGATCCGCCGCCAGTTCTGCCAGCGATGAAACTGCGCGAGGTTGTCGGCACCCATGATCCATACAAAGCGCAGGCCGGAAGCGCGGCGGCGCAGATAATTGATCGTGTCGACAGTGTAACGCGTCCCGATGACGGATTCGAGACAGCTCACCTCGATACGCGGATCATCGGCCACGCGCCGGGCCGCCTCGGCACGCGCCTCGAGATCGTGCAAGGCGTCTTGATCCTTCAGCGGGTTCCCCGGCGTCACCAGCCACCACACGCGGTCGAGCCGCAGGCGCTTGATCGCGAACAGGCTGACGGCGCGGTGGGCGCGATGCGGCGGATTGAACGAGCCGCCGAGCAGCCCGATACGCATGCCGACGGAATGGAGCGGGAGGGCCTGAGCAACGGATGGCTGCGCGACTGACGCTTCCTTCAACGCGAGCTCCGCGTGGGGAACGAGACGTTCACGGCCGCGTCTGCCCGGTGCCGTGGACGCGGTACTTGAAGCTCGTCAATTGCTCGGCGCCGACCGGGCCACGGGCATGGAATTTTCCCGTGGCGATGCCGATTTCCGCGCCGAAGCCGAATTCGCCGCCGTCGGCGAATTGCGTCGAGGCGTTATGCAGCACGATTGCGGAGTCCACCTCGTTCAGGAATTTCTGCGCGGCCTTTTCGTCTTCCGTCACGATCGCATCGGTGTGATGCGAGCCGTGATGGTGAATATGCGCGATCGCCTCGTCGACGCCGTCGACGACTTTTGCGGTGATGATGGCGTCCTCGTACTCGGTGTCCCAGTCTTCCTCGGATGCCGGCTTCACCCTGCCATCGACGCGCTGTACGCTGTCGTCGCCGCGCACCTCGCAGCCGGCGTCAATCAGCATTTCGACCAGCGGCTTGAGGTTGGTCGAAGCACTGGCGCGATCGACGAGCAGGGTCTCGGCCGCGCCGCAGACGCCGGGACGGCGCATCTTGGCATTAAGCACAATGGACTTCGCCATTTCCAGATTGGCGGCGTGGTCGACATAGACGTGGTTGACGCCTTCGAGATGCGCGAATACCGGGACCCGGGCCTCGGCCTCGACGCGGGCGACCAGGCTCTTGCCGCCGCGCGGCACGATCACGTCGATGCCGCTGTTCAATCCCGTGAGCAGCAGCCCGACCGCGGCGCGGTCCCGGGTCGGCACCAGCGTGATCGAAGCCTCGGGCAGGCCCGCCTCGCGCAGGCCCTGCACCAGGCAATCATGGATCGCGCGGCAAGAGCGGAAGCTGTCCGAGCCGCCGCGCAGGATCACCGCGTTGCCCGACTTCAGGCACAGCACGCCGGCGTCGGCGGCGACATTGGGGCGGCTCTCGAAGATCACGGCGACGACGCCGAGCGGCACCCGCACGCGCTCGATGATCATGCCGTTCGGCCGCTGCCAGCTCTCGGTGACGACGCCGACCGGATCAGGAATGGCGCGCACGGTGCCAATGCCGTCGGCCATGGCGTCGATGCGCGCCTGCGTCAGCGTCAACCGGTCGATGAAGGCGGAGGTCGCGCCGGTCGCGCGGACCTCGGCGACGTCTTCCGCATTGGCCGCGAGAATCGCGTGGGCATGCGCACGGATGGCGCGCTCCATCGCTTCCAGCGCAAGATTCTTCTGCTCCGGCGAGGCAAGCGATAGGAGGCGCGCGGCCGCGCGGGCGCGCATCGCAAGCTCATTCATCAGGGCCGGCAAATCGGCGGTGCCGTCGATAGCCTTCAAGGGCGCGCTCATGTCGGGTTCAGGCTCGGATTCCAGACTTGGCTTCCAGACTTGGATTAAGGCCATGTCCTAGCATGGAAATCCAGGGCTTGGCGAGGCGCGGAACCGGCATGCTGAGGCGCGGCCATGGGCTGGGCCGCTCGGCCAATGGCCTACGCGCAGCGATGTCGGAAGCGGCCTCGGACGTCATTGCGCTTGCATGGGATAGCATTAAATATCATATCCTGATATCGAGGGCTTTGAGACATGGCGAGCAGCTACAGCATTGGCAAACATTTCGAGGGGCTGATCGAAAGCCTGATCGAGAGCGGCCGCTACTCTACGGCAAGCGAAGTCATGCGCGAAGGACTGCGGCTGGTCGAAGAGCGCGAGGAACGCCGCAAGGCCAAGCTCGAAGCGCTTCGCGCCGAGATCCAGAAGGGTTTCGACAGCGGGCCGGCGGAAGAGGTCGATGTCGCCGAGTGGATTAAGACCATGAAGGCGCGGGGACGGGAGCGATTGGCGGCGCGCAAGCGTGACAAATAGATTTCGCAAGCATCCGCAAGCCGACCGCGACCTGGATTCGATCTGGAGCTTTATCGCCACCGACAGCGTCGAAGCCGCGGACAAGCAAAAGCGATCGCATTGGCAAAGTCTTCGAAATGCTCGTTCAAAATCCTCTGGCTGGCCGCGAACGACCGGAGCTACGGCACGGTTTGCGCAGCTTTCCCGTCGGGAGCTACGTCATTTTCTACGTTCCACTACCCGACGGCATCGAGGTAATTCGGGTGGTGAACGGACGGCAAGATATTGATGCCGATCGCGTGACGCCGACGACGTAGGCCCTTATCAACTGGGATCGGTATGACGCGTGCCGCCCACCACCAGATCGTCGCGGTGGATCATTTCGGCCCGGCCGCTTATGCCCAAAATCACCATCACGTCCGGCGAGGAGCGGCCCTTGATCTTGTCGGCATCCTCGGCGTCATAAGCCACCAGGCCGCGGCCGACTTCATGGGTGTCCGGCCCGCGCACGATCACGGCGTCGCCGCGGGCGAACTGGCCGTCGATCTTGATGACGCCGGCCGGCAGCAGGCTCTTGCCGGCGCGCAGCGCGCTCACCGCGCCGGCGTCGATGGTCAGCGTGCCCTTCGGCTCCAGCGAGCCCGCGATCCAGCGTTTTCGTGCGGTGACGGGATTGGCGGGGGTCAGGAACCAGGTGCAGCGCCCGCCATTCGCGATCGCCTGCAACGGGTGCTCGATTTTCCCCGACGCGATCAGCATGTGCGTGCCGCCGGTAGTCGCGATCTTGGCCGCCTCGATCTTGGTGAGCATGCCGCCGCGCGACATCTCGGATTCGGCCGAGCCCGCCATCGCCTCGATCTCGGCGGTGACGGTCTCGACGATCGGGATCAATTTGGCATTCGGGTTTTGCGACGGCGGCGCGTCATAGAGGCCGTCGATATCCGACAACAGGATCAACAGATCGGCGCTCGCCATGGTGGCGACCCTTGCTGCGAGGCGGTCGTTGTCGCCGTAGCGGATCTCGTTGGTGGCGACCGTGTCGTTTTCGTTGATCACGGGCACCGCGCGCCATTCCAGCAGTTTGGCGATGGTCGAGCGCGCGTTGAGATAGCGGCGGCGCTCCTCGGTATCCTGAAACGTCACCAGGATCTGGCCGGCGCCGATGCCGTGATCGCCCAAGACTTCCGACCAGATCCGCGCCAGCGCGATCTGGCCGACCGCCGCCGCGCCCTGGCTCTCCTCCAGCTTCAGCGTGCCGCGCGGCAGCTTCAAGCGGCTGCGGCCGAGCGCAATCGAACCCGACGACACGATCAGGAGCTCGCGGCCCTCGCCATGCAGCTTGGCGAGATCGGCGGCGAGTGCCGACAGCCATGAGGTCCGCACCTCGCCCGCGTCGGAATCGATCAGGAGCGACGAGCCGACCTTGACGACAATGCGGCGGAAATTTTTTAAGCTGGGGCGGGCCATGAGCGGTTGAATATCGGTGATCTGATCGAGCGGCATTTGCGCAAAGCAATACGCGCCACCTCCATGAATTGGAAGTGGCGCGGCGGACGAGAAGCCGGCTTATAACGGCCGTTGCACGTTATGGCCATTCCAAGGTCCATCCGGCTCTGCTGTAATGGGTCAAATCTCAAAGAGGAGGAACAACGAGTGGACCGTCGAAACTTCATGGCCGGCTGTCTCGGCTTACCGCTCGTTGTGAAAGCGGGCGCGGCGCGCGCCGCGTCCGGCCCGCTGACCCGGATCATCTTTCCATTCTCGGCCGGTGGCGGCGGCGATACGCTTTGCCGCATCATGGCGCAGGACATAAGCACAATGCTCGACCGCACCATCATCGTCGAGAATCGTACCGGGGGCGACGGGCTGATCGGGATCAAGGCGGTGAAGGGCGCCAATCCCGACGGCGCCACCGTGCTGGTGACCACCGGACCTACCATGTATCTGCTGCCGATGGTGGAGGCCGAGCCGAGCTTCGATACGGCCAAGGATTTCGTCCCGGTCTCGCTGCTCGCGCGTTTCGAGTTCGGCGTCGTGACCGGGCCTGCCGTGGACGCCAACGACTTCAAGCAATTCGTCGCCTGGCTCAAGGCCAACCCGGACAAGGCTACCTTCGGCGTGCCGAGCAACGGCACTATCCCGCATTTCACGGGATCGCAGCTCGCGAAGGTCCTGGGCGTTGCGATGACGCGGGTGCCCTATCGCGGCTCTGCGCCTGTTATCAACGATCTCGTCGGCGGCCATCTGCCGTTCGGCATCACCACCATCGCCGACGCGATCCCGCAATATCGCGCCGGCAATGTCAAAATCCTCGCCGTGAGCAGCGCGGAGCGCTCGCCCTTCCTGCCGGAAGTGCCGACGCTGAAGGAAAGCGGCGTCGATCTCGTCGCCGACGGCTGGTACGGGATGTGGCTGCCGGCCGGCAGCTCGACCGATTTCGCGGCCAAGCTCAGCATCGCCGCGGCGTCGGCGCTGGCCAAACCCGATGTGAAGCAAAAACTGCTGGCGATCGGGCTGATCCCGGTTGGGGCAACGCCGGAAGGACTTTCCAAGGAACTGGCCGAGAACACCGCGTTCTGGCAGCCGATCGTGAAGGCGACAGGCTACAAGATCGAGAATTAATATTTGCCGCGCCTTGATCGTACCCCCTCGTCCTGAGGAGCTTGCGTGAGCAAGCGTCTCGAAGGATGAGGCCCGACCGGGGCCTCATGGTTCTCCGAGCGATGCGAAGCATCGTCCGGAGACGCGCGAAGCCGCGCTCCTCACCATGAGGGTCTAAGGGCAATAGGGGCGCCTACTGGCTCGCGCGCTGTTCGAATTTCTTTCGGATCGCGGCGAGCTCGGCTTCATCCCAGATGCCGATCAGGACGCCGCCTTTGACCTGGAGCTGGTTGTCGGCATAGGCGGCGATCTTCTCGCGGCTGGTCGTGATGTGGTCGTTCGGATGCAGCGCCCAGTCGAACAGGGCTGCCTGCAGCTGCGCGATCACCTCGGCGCATGAGGCATCCTCGCCGCGATCGACGAGTTCCTGTGGATCGCTTGCGAGGTCGTAGAGCATCGGCCGGAATCCGGAAGCGTGGATATATTTCCAGCGCCCGTCGAATACCATGAACAGCCGGCAGCGCTCGATCGGCTGATTGAGCATCAGGCGCACATCCTGCATCGCATAGTCGTATTCGGAGAACACCACCTTGCGCCAGTCGGCGGGCGTTTTTCCGCGCAACAGCGGCATCAGCGAACGGCCTTCGAGAATATGGCCGGGCGGCTTGCCGCCAAAATAGTCGACAAAGGTCGGCGCAAGATCGATCGCCTCGACCAGCGCATCGCACACCGTGCCGCGCGCGGCATCGGCTTCGGGCGAGGGATCGATCACGATCAGCGGGATCTTTGCCGAGGCGTCGTGGAACAAATCCTTCTCGCCCATCCAGTGATCGCCGAGATAATCGCCGTGATCGGAGGTGAACACGATCATCGTGGTGTCCAACAGATCGTGCTTGGCGAGGAAATCCATCAGCACGCCCATCTGATCGTCGATCTGCGTGATCAGGCCCATATAGGTCGGGATCACCTTGGCGCGGGCCTCGTCGCGCGCCATGTTGCGCGAATAGCGCATGTCCATGTAGGCGGCGAACACTGGATGCGCGTTCTGCCGCTCGGACGGCGAGCGCACTGCAGGCAGCACGTCTGCGGCACAGTACATGCTGGCGTAGGGCTCCGGCGCGATATAGGGCCAGTGCGGCTTGATATAGGACAGATGCAAACACCACGGCTGGCCGTCGGCTTCGGACTCGGCGATAAAATCCATCGCGCGCCGGGTCATGTAGGGCGTCTCGGAATGCTCGTCCGGGATGCGCGCGGCCTTGTCGGCGTGCACCAGAAGCCAGCCGTTCTGCAGGCTCCCATCGGCGTCCGCGCCGGAATTGGCCCAGTGCTCCCATGGATTTTCCGCTTCATAACCGTGCTCGCGCAAATAGGCATCGTAGCGCGGGCGCGGCCGCCCCGTCGGGTGCAAGCCGTCGTCGCGCTCGTAAGGCTCGAAGCCGCATTGCACGACGTGAACGCCGATGATCGTATCCGGCGGAATCCCGAGCATCTTCATGCCTTCGAGGTCGGGTGCCATATGGGTCTTGCCGACCAGCACGTTGCGCACGCCGATTTTCTTCAAGTGGTCGCCGAGGGTCGGCTCGCCGACGCGCAGCGGCCAGCCGTTCCAGTGCGAGCCATGCGAGCGCATGTAGCGACCGGTATAGAACGACATCCGCGACGGGCCGCAGATCGGCGACTGCACATAGGCGTTCGAGAAGCGCACCCCCCGTTTGGCCATCGCGTCGATGTTCGGGGTTTTCAGCGCGGGGTGGCCGGTGCAGCCGAGATAATCATGGCGAAGCTGATCGCACATGATCCAGATGACGTTTTTCGCGCGCGGCATGTTTTGAGACTTCGGTGATTTCGGCGCGTGCGATGCTGCGATATCGAACGTCCCATGACAAGCACGCGCTACGCGCGGCCTCACGCGGTCCACGGCTCCATCTGCGCCGCGCCCTTGGCCTTGACCGAGACCGGGGCCTCGCCGATCACCGCGGCGAGCGCGCGCAACGCCTCCTTGACCCCAGTGCCGGTCGCGCCCGACATCAACAGCGGCGTCTTCTTGGCGGCGCGTTTGAGCCGATCCTTCTGCTTCTTCAGATCATCGGCGTCGACGGCGTCGATCTTGTTGAGTGCGACGATCTCGATCTTATCCGCAAGCTGTCCACCATAGGCATCGAGCTCGTTCCGCACCGTCTTGTAGGCCTTGCCTGCGTGCTCGCAGGTCGCGTCCACCAGATGCAACAGCACGCGGCAGCGTTCGATATGGCCCAGAAACCGGTCGCCGAGACCTGCGCCTTCATGGGCGCCCTCGATCAGGCCCGGAATATCCGCCAGCACGAACTCGCGGCCATCGGCATTCACCACCCCCAACTGCGGATGCAGCGTGGTGAAGGGATAGTCTGCAATCTTCGGCTTGGCGGCGCTGACGGCGGCGAGGAAGGTCGACTTGCCGGCATTGGGCAAGCCGATCAGGCCGGCGTCCGCGATCAATTTCAACCGGAGCCAGATCCAACGCTCCTCGCCTATCTGGCCCGGATTGGCGTTGCGCGGCGCACGGTTGGTGGCGGACTTGAAATGCGCATTGCCGAAGCCGCCATTGCCGCCTTCGGAGAGAGTGAATTTCTCGCCGAGCGTGGTGAAATCGTGGATCAGCGTCTCGCGATCCTCATCGAATACCTGCGTCCCCACCGGCACCTTGAGCACGATCGGCTTGCCGTTGGCGCCATGGCGGTCCTTGCCCATGCCGTTGGTGCCCTTCTGCGCCTTGAAATGCTGCTGATAGCGGTAGTCGATCAGCGTATTCAGCCCGTCGACCGCCTCGATGACGACATCGCCGCCACGGCCGCCATTGCCGCCGCTCGGTCCACCGAACTCGATGAACTTCTCGCGGCGGAACGCCACGCAGCCGTTGCCGCCGTCGCCGGAGCGGACATAGACCTTTGCTTCGTCAAGGAATTTCATGCGCCCTAGGTAGGGCAGACAGACCGGGGCGGCAACCCAGGATATCCCCAAAAGGCCGGTATTTTCGGCCCGTCGTTAAGAGCTTTTGTCGCTCTCGATGACGGCGCTAAGCCCGCCGCCTTCGAATCAGAAATTTCTGCACCCCCTCCAGCACCAGCTCGCGGCGCTGGTTGAACACGGTGCTGCGCAGGGTCACCACGCCGGTGGTGCGGCCCGGGGTGAGCTCTATCACTTCGAGCGCGGGATAGATGGTGTCATCGGCATGGACGGGTTTCAAGAACCGGCTCGACTGTTCAAGAAAGCCGACCAGCGATTCCTCCACCAGATACGGAAACAGCCCGGCGCCCGGCGCGGTGTGGATCATCGTCTGGAAACCGTGCGCCAACAGGCTCGGCATGCCGCGGGCGCGGCAATATTCGACGTCGTAATGCACGGGATGGGTATCGCCGCTTGCGGTCTGGAACGCCGCGAACACCGCCGAGGTCTGGGTGCGGCTCGGGATCACGAACCGCTCGCCGAGCGCAAAATCCTCGAACCAGCGCTGCTGCGGCACCATGCGATGATTTGCGGGATCGAACTCGGACATGGCGGGGTTCCTTCGTTGGTCGAAATGATCCGTATCGCACATGGGCTGTGGCGACAATCGCTGCCTTGTCATTCCGGTGCGAGGCGAAGCCTCGAGCCCGGAACCTCGAGATTCCCCAATGTTGCAACTGCACATCCGAGGCTGGCGTTTACGCGCCATTCCGGAATGACGGTGGAGAGATTTCGATCAACCTGATAAGCGGGCACTTCGTTATCGCGGTAGCCCATCCATGACCCTGCTCGCCAAGATCGCCACCCACAACGACGAGCGTTCCGCGCGCCTCACCGGCATCGGCCTGATGCTCCTTGCGATTTGCATGTTTTCCTGCGGCGATGCGCTCGGCAAGTTTCTCGTCGCAACCTATTCGGTCGGGCAATTGATGCTGCTGCGTACCTGCGCGTCGTTGATACTGCTCGCGCCTTCGATCTGGCGGCACCGCGACGGGTTTCGGCGGCTCGAGCGCCCCTGGCTGCAGCTCCTGCGCGCGTGCCTTTCGACGTTGGAGGTCGCGGCGTTCTTTCTCGCGGTATCGTATCTGCCGCTCGCCGACGTCGTCACCTATTACCTGGCGGCGCCGATCTTCGTCACCACACTGTCGGTGATCGTGCTGCGCGAGCGCATCGGCTGGCGGCGCTGGAGCGCGATCCTGATCGGCTTTGCGGGCGTTGTGATCGCGCTGCATCCGTCGTCGCAAACCGTTAGCTGGCCGGCGATGATACCGCTCGGCGGCAGCGTGTCATTTGCGGTGCTGATGCTAATCACCCGTTCGTTGCGCGCCACGCCCGATATCGTGCTGGCATCGATGCAATTCATGGGCACGCTTGTGTTCGGTGTCGCGGTCGCACCGTTCGGCTGGATCACGCCGACATGGGGTAGCCTCGGCTCGTTCATCGCTTCCGGTGCAGTCTCGGCGTGCGCGCTGCTTTGTGTCAGCCGCTCGCTCAAGCTCGCGCCGGCCTCCATCGTCACGCCGTATCAGTATTCGATGATCATCTGGGCGGTGATGTTCGGATATCTAGTGTTCGGCGACGTGCCGTCGTGGAACACGATCGTCGGCGTCACGATCATCATCGGCGCCGGGCTCTACATCTTCCTGCGCGAGCGGGAGCTCGGGCATGAGGAAACGGCGGTCAATCTGCCGGCGTGAAGCCGCACGCCGCAAAAGTAAAAAATGGTGTCGTCCCGGCCAAGCGAGCAACGCGAGCGCGAGCCGGGACCCATGACCACCGCTGTCATTTTCTGACAACGCTGGAGCCACAGCGAAGTGCAACAAGAATCGCCTGTGGTTATGGGTCCCCGCCCCCGTGCGCAATTGCGCAGTAGGCGGGGACGACATCGGATAAAGTTACCGCGTCTTTCTTGTCGAGCTGGCCCAGTTCTTCAGTGACGACCAGACCCCGCGTGTGAGGCGGAAGCAATCGACCGGGGTCGACGAGCCCAGGGCCTCGAAGCGGTGCAGTTCGACGCCGCTCCACTGGAAGCCGCATTTCTCCAGGATGTTGCGCGAGGCCGGGTTGGAGACGCGGGCGCCGGCCAACAGGTGTTCGAACGCGTGCTCCTCGAAGAAGAAGTCGATCGCCGCGCGCGCCGCCTCGGTCGCAAAACCTTGGCCCCAATGGTCGACGCCGAGCCAATAGCCGAGCTCCGGCGTGTCCGGATCGCGCCAGTTGATGCCGACCATGCCGATCGGCGCGTGATGATGTTCGATCAGGAACGCCACATCGCGGCGATCGGCCGCCATCGCGCGCACGAAAGTGACGGCGTGGTCCTGCGAATAGGGATGCGGCAGGCGGCGGGTATTTTCCGCAATGCGGCGGTCATTGGCGAGACGCGCGATCGCTCTGACGTCCGCGAGCGTCGGCCTGCGCAGCACCAGCCGGTCGGTCTCGAGGACGCAGGGATTCGCCTCGCGCAACGTCGGTGTCGGGAAATCCTGCAGCATGTCGGGCTCCTGAAGCGCGTGGTCAGCGGAACTGAAGTAGGGACCAAATAAAAAGGAGAGGCCGGTTTCCCGCCTCCCCCTTGGAGCCTATTCGAGCTCCGCCGGTTCATCAGGACCCGGCGGATTCATGTTGTCCACCGTCTATTCGGCTGCGGCCTCGGTCATCGGACGAACCGATACGAACGTGCGGCCGTTGGATTTGGCGCGAAACTCAACATGGCCCTCGACCTTGGCGAACAGGGTATGATCGGTGCCCATGCCGACATTAAGGCCGGGATGCCAGGTGGTGCCGCGCTGACGCGCAATGATGTTGCCGGGAATCACATATTCGCCACCAAAGGCCTTGATGCCAAGGCGCTTGCCCTTGGAATCACGTCCGTTACGCGATGAACCGCCTGCTTTTTTGTGAGCCATGGCCCGTCTCCGACTTATCTGGTCTTTAGATCAATTCCTTGACGGAATCATTTCACTTTTTCTCACGCGGATTTCTCCGCGCGTCACTTCTGATCACTTTTGCTCTTCGCGGCACTTCGCCGCGGGAGCGTTGCGCGCGTTCTTCGGCGCGCCCGTTTCAGGCGAGCTATGCCGCTTCGTCCGCTTCAGGCGCAGGCGCCGCCTTCACCTTCTTCGGCCGCGGGCCGATCGTCGGCTTGGCATTGTCAGCCAGGATCTCGGTGATGCGCAGCACCGTGATCTCGTCGCGATAGCCGCGCTTGCGCTTCGAGTTCTTGCGCCGCCGCTTCTTGAACGAGATCACCTTCGGCCCGCGCTTGTGCATCAGCACTTCGGCTGCAACGGTGGCGCCCGCCACGGTGGGCATTCCCAGCACCGGCGTGTCGCCGCCGAGCACCAGCACTTCGCCAAGCTGCACGATCGTGCCGACATCGCCTTCGATCTTGCCAATCTCGAGCACATCATCCGGAACGACCCGGTATTGCCGGCCGCCGGTTTTGATGACTGCGAACATCGTTCTATTCCTTCGTGTTCGATCCCGGCCTCGGATTGATCCGGGCCGGCTTTTTGTTCAGTCGTTATGGGTTACGTTTTCGCACGATTGGGGAGCGATCCCTCAATTCCGCGCAAAAATAAGCGGCGCGAGAAACCCCGCGCCGAATGGTCAGACTTATAGCGGCAGAATGCGGAGTGTCAAGGCAAAGCAGCCTGAAAACCGGCCAAAATGCAAGGATTTGGCTGGAAAAGGGCGTATGGCGAATGGCGAATAGCGAATGGGAGGGGGCCCAATTCGCCACTCGCTATTCGTCCCAATTCGCCATTCGCCCTCCGTGAAACCAAAGGGTTCCACGGCCGTTGTCCGTCCGGTTTCCAGCGGGGTAAGGGCAAATGGCCGAAGACGTCATCACGACCACGGGCATCGCCCGCCACGGTGGGACCCGTCTGCCCTCGGTCGACGTCGACAGCTTCAATATCGAGCTGAAGGACGAGGAGGGCTTTCTCGGCGACCGCGCCAGCAAGGGCGCGTTCCGCAAGATATTGGACAGCCTGCGCAAGCCGCTGAAGAAAAGCGGTGACGATCCGCTTGGCAGCAAATCCGCGGAGGCAATCGCCAAGAGCACGCTTGACGAGGCGCTGGTGGGCGACGACATCGCCGCCGCCGCACTCGTGCACGGCGCGATCGAGGAATTCGCCCAGGAACTCGCTCATGTGACGCGGCGATTCCTCAAGACCAAGGCGTGGGCCGATACCGAACGCATCGTGGTCGGCGGCGGCTTTCGTGAGAGCAGGGTTGGCGAGCTCGCAATCGCGCGCACCGACATCATCCTGAAGTCCGAAGACCTCAAGGTCGACATGCTGCCGATCCGCTTTCATCCTGACGATGCAGGGCTGATCGGCACATTGCATCTGGCGCCGTCATGGATCTTCGAGGCCCATGACAGCATCCTCGCGGTCGATATCGGCGGCACCAATATCCGCTGCGGCGTGGTCGAGACGCGCTGGAAGAAGGCGCCCGATCTGTCGAAGGCATCGGTGTGGAAGTCCGAACTATGGCGGCATGCCGACGACGAGCCGACGCGCGAAGCCGCGGTGAAGCGGCTGACAAAGATGCTGAAAGAACTGATCGCCGCCGCCGACACCGAAGGTTTCAGGCTCGCGCCGTTCGTCGGCATCGCCTGTCCCGGCGTGATCAATGAAGACGGCTCGATCCAGAAGGGCGCGCAGAACCTGCCAGGCAATTGGGAGAGCTCCAAGTTCAACCTGCCGGCGAGCCTGGTCGAGGCGATCCCGATGATCGGCGAGCATGACACGGCGGTATTGATGCACAATGACGGCGTGACGCAGGGGCTTTCGGAAGTGCCCTTCATGCAGGATGTCGAACGCTGGGGCGTGCTCACCATCGGCACCGGTCTCGGCAATGCGCGCTTCACCAACCGGCGCAAGGAAAACGTGAAGGAAGACGGCAAGGAAAATGGCCGGGGCAAAACGAAGGACAACGACGAAAACGGAGACGACAACCCGGAAAAATACGGGAAAAAAGACAAGAAGAACAAGGAGTAACCTTGTTCGGTTAGGTTAAAACCGAGTTCATGTTGCAGGGCAAAATGTACTGGTTACCGTCCCGACGTCGCCTCACGCTGACCGATGAAGCCCAACTTCCTGGCCAGCATTGCAATGGTGCGGCACGGGACCGCCAATGATATTACCGCGTATGGCGGTCCCACCCTTCTTTGTTTAGCTCCTCCTCCGTATCTGCTTCCCAAGATCTAGTTGCTCGCAATCAATCTCGGTTGCGTGGTCCGCGCATAAGCGGCGAGCCGTTCCAGCAATTCGGCCGCCTGTCCGCACAAGGGCGAGCGCGCCGACTGATATTTGTCGGCCATCACCAGCAACTCGCTCACCGCGGCGTAATCGCGCTTGCGGCATTTCTGCGCGATCACGATGTCGAGCAGGAACAGCCCCAGCGCTTCCTGCTCCGACCGGGTGAGCTTCATGAACTCTGCCTGCCAATGACCCTGGTCGCATTCGATGCGGTCGACCAGCCGATCGAGCAGGCGCGCGTTGAACGGCGGTCCGATCATTTCAACCGGCGGCGCGCGGCGTGGCCGCAGCGAGGCCGCGCACAATAGGCCGGTCACATAAGCGGTGTGATAGGCGGTTGCGAAGGCATAGCGGTTCTTCTCCGGGCCTTGCAGGCGGTCGAGACGGTCGACGCGCGTGGTGCCGCCCGGAAGCACGCCGACAGCGTCTTCGACCCGCGCCAGCACGCGGAATCCGAACGCGGCCGCGGCCGGCCAGGGCGTAGCCGTCAGCGGCCATGCCAGCACGACCTCGCCGGCCAGATCATAATCCTCGGCATCGAGGCATTTCGCCAGCAGCGAAGCGGCCTCATCCAGGATCAGCGCCGGCTTGCGCGGAAATTTCCCAGCGCGAAAGCCGAAATCGGTGCAGTACATGACGAGATGAGTGAGCGCGTAGGCGTCGTCGCGCTGGCCGCCGAGAATATCCAGTCCGCGGTTGAGCACGGTATTGCGCAGGCAGTGGCGCCAGGCCGCGTCGGGCTGTTCGCCGGTCAGAAGCTGCTCGACCCAAAGCTTTTCGGCGGTGGCAAACGGCGGCCGTTCATGGCCGTGCCGCGCACGCGACGAAAGGCAGGATTTGAGAAAATCGTCGACGGCACAATCGCGATAGCCGAGTTCCGACAGCAGAATATGGGGAAATGCGAAATCCAGGCACAGCGCCGGATGCAGCGCCATGTCGAGCCGCATCCGCGCCGAGCGCGCATGCGGCAGAAGCAGTTGCGCAATCTCGTCGACGCGGCGCGTGACGTTCGCGGAGCCGGCCGCGGACGCGATGTAGATCAACATCGCGGTTTCGGCGATGACCTTGTCGGCCCCGAAACTGTTCTCCGGTAGTTCGGAATCGACATAGCCGTTCTCGGCGAAAAGCTCGACGGCTTTCCCGGAGATGTCCAAGGCCCGGCAAAGCCGGGCCTCGAGGTCTGCTCGCTCCCATTCCATGTCGTTGGCCTGTCTGCCGCTCAAGCGGGAAGTCTCGGCATTAGCCCGTGGCTTTCGCCAGCGCTTCGGCAGTCCCGGTGCCATGGAGCTGACCGACCAGTGTGGCGGCTTCGGCGGCCGGCATCATGCAGGCGATGATGCAGGGCCGGCCGATAAGCACCATGTTGATGTGGGTTTTGGACGCGGACAGTTCGGGGCCGAGCTCGGTGACGAGTTTACCGATGGTATCGAAATTGACGGCCTTGCTATCGATGAAGCGTTTGACGAGCTCTTCGTTGGTCATATCTATCGCTCCCTGATTGATCTGACGGACGCAGCAATTGCGGTACGTCATTTCGCCGGAAAAAACTCCGGCATGAGGTGGCGCTGCTTTTTCGATTTCCCGCCAAAATAGCGGCAGAATACGAGTACAACAAAATATGGAAATACCTTAAGTAGAAAGTTTGGGCTGGAAGCGATCTTGAGTCAAGTGACACGTTTTTGAAATGGCCCTGCTTAGGCCTTTTGCCGCACCGCTCTTTCCGCAAGTCAAGCCGTAGCGGCGGCTGGACTTATGCCGATGTCCGTGAAGACCGCGGCGATTTCGTCAGCAGCACGATCGGAATCCTTATCGGCGTAAATGCCCGACGGGCAGGAAACGTGGCGAGATCGGGCAGGGATTTGCCCGGCCGACGGGTCCATGATTTTGCGGAATTGTCATTCCGCGCCTTGTCTGGCCAGCCGTCCTCGCCTAGAACTCGGCCCCGACCACGGGGGGCTCGGCTCCCGATTTGGCACACCTTGGAGAGGTGGCAGAGTGGTTGAATGCACCGCACTCGAAATGCGGCATAGGTGCAAGCCTATCGGGGGTTCGAATCCCTCCCTCTCCGCCATGTCCTCTTGAAATATAATGTAAATTCTTGTTTTCGATGGTTGATCCCCGGATTTCTTCTGGGCGGGACAGGGTTTGGAAAGCCAGCGTGATCCGTTCTGAAATTTGGTCGAGAGCCGAGCTTGACGGCGCTTTGCCTTTGTTTCTGCACCCTTCACACCAACGAGATACCGCGCACAGACCCATTGGTACAGGTCGGCTACGTGCGCGTCGTAGATTTGGATATTGGGACGAGCAAATCGGACATCTGCGCGATCAGAGGGGTCAACGCGCCGGCAGAACTCGAGCCTTTAACCGCGGGTTGGTGTAGAAACAGCTTATGGAAAACGTTGAGTCCCACGGCAGGACGCGCTGTCGTCCCGCCGGTCTTCTTCTGCGGGTAGCCTATCTCTGTATCGGCCTCTCGGTACGGACTCGAAGCTCTCTTCCTGTGAGTGCATGAGAGTGAAGCGGCAAGATCGTGTCGACTTGCAGTTTGAGCCGATTCAGATTTTCGACCAGGTTGATCTCGCTGCCGACAGGCAAGGGCAGAGCCGCGGCCCCCGGCGGGATTTGGAACTCGTCTGCCTTAATCAGGATCCGGTCCTTGGGAACATAGACCATCAGCAACCCTCGGGAATGAGAGCTTTCGCGCACTTCATAAATTTCGATCGTCTGCGTGTCATCAGAGAGCACCGTGCCTTCGTCGACGCCGACTAAAATCGGCTTGCGGCCGCTCTTAGCGAGTTGATCGGGATGGATGGTGTTCGGATTCGCGAAGACCTTTTCGTAAAGGGGCAGCGCCAACGAACTCACCATCAGCTTGGCTCCTTCCGCTGCAGCGTATCTCAACCCGCCCACGTGATCGAAATGATGGTGCGTTGCGATCACGGTCCCCACCTTCTTTCCGGCGACCAACGCGTTGGCTGCGAGAAACATCTGTTCGGCATAGCCGTCGGATATCGGACTTTCGACCAGCACGATCTGGTCCTTCATCTCGATCGTTACGCTATTGTGGGTCGGCCCCTCGAGAAACCAAACTCCCGAGCCCACATTCTGAACGTTGATCGAAGGCTTCGCTCCACGAAGGCCGGCTGGTGCGTCGACTCGCAAAGGCAAATCGACCTTCACATTCTGAATCGCGATATCGAACACTTCTGTCCCGGCCTGAGATTGCCGCAGGCGCATGGGAAATTTCAGTCCTGCAACGTCGCGGTAATCTTCGAAGCTGGTGACAATGTCAGTATCGCCAAGGACCGCATCGGGCACTCTGGAATCGATTCTGACGACGAAACCCGCGTGGTTGAGCCATACGACGGCCGTCAATGTGCGCGGGATGGCGAAGCTGAGAGTCGTGAAAGTCTGTCCATCCACGACCATGTTTGCGGCGACGGCGCCGTAGCGTTTCGCAGCCAGGAGCACTTCTTGCGGCGATGTGGTCCATAGATCGTTGATCCGAGCCTCGAGCTGCCCGGGCGCGGGGCCGACGAAAGGTCCTGCGGTGTTCGAGCAGAGATCATCCTTGAGCAATCCGATGGTCAGGAGGCCGCCGAGACCGAACGGAGGGGTCGCTCCGCCTCCCAGCAATTCGCCGCGGGCCCGAATCACATCCTCCCGATAAGAATTATTTTCGAAATCCATCGCTCGAATGAATCTGGTGTACGTCAATTTCGGCCAAACGAAATCGGGTTCGAGAGCTTGGCCAAACAACGAGCCCGTACCGACACCGATCACTTGAATGGAATGCACCGAGGCCCCCCCCGATGGCGGCTTGAGCTTTGCGGATCACTTCGTTGGCATCGAGCCCGGCATTTTGGGCCCGCGAGGGACCGGCGAACATAGTGGCCATCGACAAGGCGAAGATGCCCATTTTCCAAGAACATCGTCTAGGCACTCCAGGCCGCATCCGAGGTTTTACGTGCTCTGTTGATCCGACCTGAACCCGGCCTTGGACGGGCCCGACAGCATTCCCCCTCCTCCGAAGCTCCAGTTGGAACGGTCCGATCGACCCGATCCGAGCAAAGAGCGGTGCAAGGCCATGATCGAGCGAGCGCCAACATAGCGATCATTTGAGATCGACACGCTTATCGGTCGCCTCGATGACGAGCGGGGGTATTGGACGCGGCTATCTTCGCTGCCCGGTTCGGATGGGTGGCCATGGTATTTCTCCTCAAGACAGGCTTCCGACGATCGAGGCGCGGCGGGACAGCTCGATCCAATTGCCGTCCGGATCGAGGATCATCGAGATCCGCGCTACGTCTCCAAGCGTGATCGGTGCAAGACCTTCGCGCACGCCCCTGCTTCGCAGCTCGTCATGCACGGCGTCGATATCTGATATCTGCAGGGTGATGTAGCGCCAGCCGTGTGCCTGCCGAACCGGATCGACGATCGCCGCACGGTCTTCTTCGAGAAGAATGAGGCTGTCGCCCAGGCGAAAGGCCGGACCGCCCGACCAGGACTGCTCGCTGAAGCCGAGGATGTCGCCATAGAACCTGCGATGTGCGCTCAGGCTGCGGACGCCCATGGCGACGGCTATCTGGGTGACACCATCGTATCCCGGCGGCACCAGTTGAACACGATTGCCATCGGGATCGACCATCCGTCGTGGTTTCTGAAGGCCCCCTCGCGCGATGATCAGTTCGCGGTAACCGCTCGGTGCGGCCGCGGGCAGGGGCTCGGCATGATGGTTGAGCTTGATGACCGAGCCTTGCTCGTCGTGCCTGTACTGTTTCTGTCCCCGGCGAACCGGCAGCACATGATCGAAGCGAACGGCGACATCCTGCTGCCAGAACCGCAGCATTGGCTTCAGATCGTTTGTCGAAAGTCCGACGTCGATGACGCGCTTGGCGAGTTGCATCTGTCGTGCCTCAAGCGAATGACGTGCCCGTGAGTTTCTCGGACACGTCCCAAAGTCTGGCGGCCGTTGCCGCGTCGCGAGCCTGGGGCATGATCAAAGCGGGCGCCGGCGCGCCTCGCAATTCGCCGATCCCACCGGGTCCGTAATAGGCGCCCGGCTTTGCCTGCGGACTTGTCGCTGCGAACAGGATCGGCCTGGCGCCGTCCGCCGCCGAATGACCGAACAATGGCGCCGCGAAATCGGTCGCAACAGAAAGAAGACCGCCCGGGCCGCTCGCGAACAGGTTGGTTCGGGAGAATCCGGGATGGGCCGCATTGCTGGTCAGATTCCAGCCGCCCGCGTCGCTCCGCCGCTGCAGTTCAAGCGCGAATATCAAACACGCGAGCTTCGATTGCCCATAGGCCTTCCATGGCGAATATACGCGTGCGCCCTGCAGATCGCCGAAATCGATGAACCCGGTTCGGTGCGCCAGGCTGCTGACGCTGACAACCCTTGGTCCGCTTGAGCGGCGCAACAGCGGCATCAACCGGGCCGTGAGGGCGAAGTGGCCCAGATAGTTTGTTCCGAATTGCATCTCAAAACCATCCGCCGTGGTTTGCCGGCGGGGCAACGCCATCACTCCCGCATTGTTGATCAGGAGATCGAGAGACTGCCGGACTCCCATCCGCTGCGCGAAGTCAGCGATCGATGTAAGGCTGGCCAGATCGAGATGCTCGTAGCTTATTTTGGCGCCGATCACTTCGCGACTGATCTTCTCGATTGCCGACTGCCCCTTTCGATCGTCGCGGCCGGTCAGGATGACTTCTGCACCGGCTTTGGCCAAGGCCAAAGCCGTCTCGTAGCCGAGACCGCCCGTGGCTCCCGTGACAACGGCCATCTTGCCGAACTGCGAAGGAATTTCGGCCTGTGTCGCCATGGAAGCACCTTGCTCAAGGGATCAAGTCACTTTCGCAAGATCAAAGCTCTATCATGCCTGCCGCTACTTTCGGATCAGCGGGATCTGCAGGTTGGTAGGCCGGTTCTGCTCGGTATCAAAGCCGCGGCCGTCGATATTGCGGGCGCCCCAGAACAGCAGGTCGCCTCTGAGGTAGACGAGGTCGTACTCCATGAAATTCGTCCCTTCCTTCAGACCGAACGGGACAAACGTCTTTCCGAAGATGCTCTGCGGCGAGTTGACCGCCCACGCGGCGTATCCAGCCGAGGCGACCTTGTTGAGCACATCGGCAAATCCCGCCGCAAGCGGAGTGACCTCGTAGCTCTCATCGGCAACGAAGTCGACCTTCTGCGCGCCTGGAGCGATTGGGTGGGGGCCCTGCCACAGCATGTGCCCGCCGATCTTGATGCGCGCGAGCGGCACGGCACCGTAAGGGTCGGCGGAGTTGACGACCTCGAGTTCGAACCGGTCGGACGGCAGATATTTGAAAGCGCGCTTGAGGTAGAACGGCTTGAGCGAGCCTTCAGCGCTCTTGGCAGCGCTCGGCCGCACCTCCGGAGCGATACTCTCCCAGTTGCCGAGCATCGCCTGCTTGATCTTCGTGACGTCTGCTTCCATGGCGCTTGCCTTCGGTTGGGTGCTGGTGGACTGCGCCGCCGCCTCGCCAATTCCTGCCATCACCAGAAGGAACAACAGCGACGCTTTGATGCCTTTGCGCATGCGCATGCTTTCACGTTGTTTTGGATTGGATACGCCCTGCCTGGCGGGCAGACCCCGGCGTACAGTGGCTTTCCTGCTATACAGGCGGCTGGCCGGCCTGAAAAAGACTTTGTAAGCTGGCCCCATGCCTGTGAGATATGGGAGATTTGGATGGAGCTCCGGCATCTCCGCTACTTCGTCGCCGTGGCCGATGCCGGCAGTTTGACCGTTGCCGCCGAGCAAAAGCTGCACACTTCGCAGCCATCGCTCAGCCGGCAAATCCGGGATCTCGAAGAGGAAGTCGGCGTCCAGTTGATGCATCGTAGCGCTCACGGTGTTGAGCTGACGTCGGCCGGAAAAGCCTTTCTCGATCATGCACGAATGGCGCTGGTTCAGGCGGAAGCCGCCAAGGAAGCAGCGCTGCGTGCAGCTCAGCCGGCGAGACCGACATTCGCCCTTGGCTTCATGTCGGGGGCCGAAATTGGTTTGCTGCCCGAGGTGGAGCGCGTCCTTCGCGACGAGTTTCCCGGCATCGAAATCCGCCTGTCGAGCGATTACTCTCCGGTGCTGGCCAAGACCTTGATGCGACGCAAGCTTGATGCCGCCTTCATCCGGCCGGAAGAGCACATGGAGGATTTGATCTACAGGCGCGTGCGTACGGACCCGCTGGTTTTTGCGTTTCCGAGCGACCACCGCCTGGCATCGCGTGCAGCGGTGGCGCCGCAAGAGGTCGCAAATGAAGCTTTCTTGCTTCCTTCCAAGGCCGCCCCTGCGGTGCGCCGTGTCGTGCTTGAGTATTTCGGCAGGGCCGGGGTCGAGCTCAGGCCGGAACATGAAGTGCACAATGTCGTCCATGCCATATCGATGATCACGTCGACGCGCGCGGTCATGCTGTTGCCGGCTTACACGAAGGGGTATCTGCCCGAATCGATAACCACGCGTCCGGTGCAGGGAGAAGTGCCGACGCTCGACCTGGTCCTCGCCTATCACAAGGCAAATAAGTCCCCGATCCTCAAGCTGCTTCTTTCCAAAGTCGGCAAGCTGGCTGGGGCGCCGTCCAGCTAGGCAGCGCCTTGCCAATTCTCGGGACGGTTTTTCACTAGCTGATGTCCCGAATTCCACCGGAAGACCTTTCATGCGATGCATCGCACTCCTCTTCGCAGGCGCTTTCCTTTGCAACTCCATTCTGCATTTGACTGCAGGATTGCAGGGAATGCCGTTTGCGAAGCCGAGAGTTATCGGCAATCGTCGCCGTTCATCAACTTCATTTGGGGCGCTTTCAACCTCGTCGTTGGAATGGGCCTAACTTCATTCCATCCGGTCCTCGTTGGCTTGAATAGCGACTGCCTGGCGGTCAGTGCCGGAGCTCTCCTGCTGGGGACGTATCTGTCGCACCACTTCGGTAACGTACGCGGCGGCCCGGAGGCTAAGCCGTAGTTGGATGTGGAAGGGCCGCGCTTGAGAAGCGAATGCCCGCGCCCGCGCCCGCTACCGCGGTCATCGAACGGTTAGATCGTCGCCAGCGGGTGTGCCGCGTTGCGAAGGGCTTGGGGCGTGGCACTGAAGGTACGAAGGAAACTGCGCCGCATTCGCTCACGATCGCCGAATCCCGTCTCGCGAGCAATTTCCTCGATTGGCAGCCGACCTTGCTCGAGCATGAACCTGGCGGCCTCGAGGCGCAGGTTTTCAATTGCCTTTGCCGGCGAAAGGCCGGTCTCTGCCCGGAACACTCGACTAAATTGTCGAGGGCTTAGTCGGGCAGCGTCTGCCAACAGCTCAACCGTCAGCGGTTCGCGAAGGTTCTGCTTTGCGAAGGCCAGCGCAATTTGAACGCGATCGGATTTGGCATCGAGCTGCAGCATTGCGGAATGCTGCGATTCAGTCGCCTGCCGCTCGAAAGCCGCCCGGGATGCCCCGGCATGAGCTACAGCCCGCCAGAAACGTGTCCCCGCATGCACCGCATTGGCTATAACGGGCAGTAGTCCCAGAAGCCCTGGATGCGGGACGGCTCGGTGTAGTACCAGCACGTGGCAGGCGCCGGCTGTGGGCCCGCATATGCTGGCGCATTTCTGGCTTCGACGAAGCGGATCGCCGCACCAACCAGAACTGCGCCGCCTGGAGGCCACCAATACCAGCCAGGACCGACCCAAGCGCCGCACGCTCCAACCGCCGCGCAGCTGCGGCGTCCCAAGGCGCCGACCTCGACGAGGCCGGAGATGTCTTTCATTTGTTCGTGCACTGCCGTCGGATGCAAAGGTGCCGACGACGTGGGACCCGTCGATGCGAGCAGCGCGAAGGCGGAAAGAACCGTCGATGCGGCAATGACGTCGATAGTTCGCGGCATTCGTCGGAAAGCGAGTTCTGACATTGCTTACTCCTCTTTCGATTGTTCTTGGACGCAGCCGCCCCCCTTCGGCGAACGCGGTCATCGTCGCCGTGAATGGGCACGCAAAATCTGCCGCAAAAAACAGGCGGGCAGCGGTTAGCTCTGTTCTGGGGTAGGGTTCTTCGGAGTAGACGGCGCGTTGAGATCGCGCATCGCGTCTCGCCGGCAATCAGAACCCGGGCATTCCCGCTTGCTGCATGATCACCTTCTTTCTGCGATGCCGTATCGCGGGTGAAGGAACACGTATCGGTTGAACGTATGATCCGCCTAGCGTGTGGTTAGGCTAAGCCCGCTAAAATACCTTAGCAAGCGGAATAAATGCCACAGGGGGCTGACAATTCAAAATTGAATTCCTTTCGAGCGCTGTCGCGGGCAAAGCTGACCTGGGAGCGACCAAGGCGACGCGTGGACATAGTTGGCCGATTTCATATTCGGCGGCGCGCTGGCGTGCGCCGCGGCCCCGATTCGTTTTCAGATACCGAGCGGTGCTCCGGAGCCCGCCAGCCAAGCCCGCACCAGCGGGCTCGCTAGTTTGCGCGTTTTCAAGCGAAAGCCTGTCCCGGACTTGCTCCGGGATGGGCACCGGTTACGGCGCGGCGAACTCGGCGATTGTCGGCGGTTCGCCATAGTTCACCAAATCAGCCGCTAGGCCGTCGCCACCAGAAGCTTCCTCTGCATTGTTCGGCGGGCGAAGGCCATCGGTTCTGCCCGCGAAGCAGCGCTGGATAAGATCGGCCGCCGCGACCCGCGCTTCTCCAAAACCAGCTTCGCGGGCCCAGCGCCACGATCTCCGGCGGCGTGAAGAAGCTGAGCAAAGGCGTCCCGCTTGCTCGCGCTCCCTTCTCCGCCATCTTAAGTCCGGGACGTATGCGATTGTCCCCTAACCGTCATCATTCGCTGACGTCTTGCGGCCTGCTTTTCTTGCGGCTTTCCGAGCCGACCAACGCGCTCGAAACCGCTTCAGGGCGCGAAGCGTCACGGGGGCAACCGCCTGGAGCGCTAGAGAAGCACCTCCGGCTACAAGCCCCTTGACGAGATCAAATGCCAAATCGGGCCAAAAATACGCCCACATGACCCCTGCGTCCTTCTTCACAGAGGCACCGCCGGGCGACAGTGGGCAGAAACAAGAAATAGAAAAAGCCCCGTCCGTCGCCGGCGGGGCCCAGAAAATCCCTGTACGCGTATTCAGCGCACGCGAAACCTCTTTGGTTCACCCGCTCAAGGTGGACTCAAAATGAGAGATTCGCAAACCATGGTGGCCGTGCGATTGAAACCGCGCATGACGATCCTCCTAAAATGCCGCATGCTATTCGCGGCTACACAACCAGACTGAACGACTCCTGTCTGTGAGCCAATTCACAAATGGGAGCGATGCGCAGTGCTGTATCTCTCGAAAAGTGAGATCGTGACCAGCGCTTCATTGTTGGTGAGCCCGATAAAACGATACCGCTAAACTGCTGTTAAAATTCCGTCTGCCGACCATGACTGGGAAAGTAGCCACGTTGGTGGATCATGCTCCAGCCGATCAGATATAGGCGGCGAGACCGAGTGACGAATTCCCGCCGAGGATGTTCTGTACGGATTGCTGGGCGCGATAGCTCTGGGCCAGGCTATTCGTAAAGCTCGCCGTCACGCCGAGAGCGGACCTTTCCTCGTCGCTCATGCCGGCATATTGCTGCAAAAGCGGAAAATTCCCGTTTGTGCTCGGGGAATTGCTGGTCGTCGGGTTCAGTGCATTGAGGACGCTGGTGCGATAACGCTGATCGAGTTCGGCCTTGGCCGCCCGGCTCTCGTCATTGGAAAAGGACGCCCCCTGGTTGAGGGCGACCGCCGCCAGAGAGCGGTTGTCGAATTTGGAGAAGTCGACCTGCTGACCGTTCGTTCTCGATCGATCGAAGACCAGTTCCGTTCCCTTGTCCTTCGCGCTGTTCTCCTGATCGTCGAGCAGCGCGCGGGCATTCGCGGCGACCGTAGCGATATCCGTCGTCGAGGTGATCGATCCGCTTGAGGTCGCTTTGCTGAGCAGAGCCTGTACGGGATCGTTCGCGTTGCCTGTATCGGGAGCCTTGCCAAACGCTTTTCTGGCGGCGGTCGCCCCGTCCACGAGCGCTTGCTTCTGATCCTGCCACGCTGTCGTCGCCTGTTCGTCGGTCCCCGCTTCATTCATGTATTTCAACGCGGCGTCATAAAGGCTGGCGTAGTCGCCGGTATGGCGTGCGATGACGACGCTCGGCGAAACGGCGGCGTCGAACCGGGACTGCAGGGCCTGCGTTGCCGCGGCGCTCTCATCCTTGGAGAATACTCCCTGATTATTCGACGCGACGGCTGACAATGTTGCCCGGCTCTGTCCGGTCAGGTCGACCGCGACCTTGCCATCGAGCATGGCGGATGAAATGCCGAGCGATTTGTATTGCTGGTCGAACCATGCCCGCGCATTTGTCGCAAGTTCGGTTGCGGATGGTGTGTTCACTGCAGATTTCGTCGCGTTACGGGCCAGGTAGGCCTTGGCTTGGTCCGAAAGCGTCACGGTCGTCGATGATGATGGTTGCGATGTCGCGCCGGATTCACCGGCCAGGATATCCACAAGCGATGGTGACGACTGAGCCGGCACCGAACTGCCGCGACGATAGCTGAAGAGTGACGAAAGACCTGTTGCGATCGTTGTGGACATTGAAGCTCCCCTGCAACGACGTTTTGGCACGTGCGAAGCACGAAGCATGCCATCGCCAAGAGCTTGAAATCCGTAAGTTGCGGATAGAACGGGATGGGAAAAGCTGCCGGCACTCCGGCAAATCTTGCCGCTTCACCGGCCCTTCCGATCGGCAACAGATTGTGCCGCCGCAGCGGCGCAGGCCTCGAAAACGTCGAGCGCATCGATGCCGCGCGCCTCGCCGTCGCTCGGAACGAAGATCGGGTATCCGCCGCTATGAACCGCTCCGACAATCATGAGATTGTCCGGCAGATGGAAACCTTCGATGCCGAGGTCCGCATAGCCCTCGCCGAGTTGCCGCCGCATCCGCGGCTCGAAGCTCTCGGGCGTGTTCGAGTAACCAAAGATCGGCTTGCCCTTTCCGAGAAACCAGCCGACCTCGATCAAGGTGCCCGCGTCGGCGGATGCGCCTCCGAACGGTGTGAGGTTGGCGATGATGATGTCGCATCGCTCCATCATCGCAATGTCCTTCTCGTAAATGGCTTGCCAGGCATCCGACGCCCTGGCGGCAGTCTCGACGTCCTGATTGAGCGGCGGCAGACCGCGCAAGCCGAATCGCCGGCATATCTCCACCTTCCTCGCGGCGTGCGCGACCGCGTCGGCAAGAAACACATCGGGCCCCGCCAGATAGGCTGTTGCAGTCATGACAAATCTCACCAAAGCGGATCGGTTAGAACGGGGACGAAATCCTACGGTTCTGAGCATGAACCGCGCGTGCCCGGAAGGCAATGTTGCCGCGGCGTGGCTTTGCACTTGCTTCGCGCCGAACACACCTCAGCCGTCACGGGATGAGTGTGGTGAAGCTTGCATCTTGTGATAGTCTGTCGACATTATCGGCAAATGAATTTGTGAGGGTGCGATGGCCTGGTTCAAACTGACCGCTCCCAACGGCGATCCGGTGCAGGTCAATGGCGATCAATTGGTGTGTATCAGAGTCCCGCTGGCAGGGGTTCCTCCCGGGCCACCCACCCAGGCCATCATCGAATTCACAACCGGTCACACCCAGGCAACGCTGGAGACGCCGGATCAAATCCTGGATCTGATCGCGGGAAAGACTGCGCCTGAGGAAACGGCTGAGCCAGTGGGAACGGCGGCGCTTGTGGGAGCGACCGCGCCGCCGCGACAGGCCACGCGACGGAAGAAATGACGGTACTTAAAGAGCATGATCCGGAAAAGCATGCCCTCGGGCTGCGACCCGCTGGGTGGATACCGGTTTTCGCTCGCGACAAACGCGGAGCGCGTTCGCGCGGAGATCATGCTCAATCAAAAAATCTGGCGCGCGATGGTGATTCAACCTGATGCCACCGCGCCCTCGTCCTACTGCGTCATAGCCGGTTTTTCCCCTCATCCTGAGGAGCTTGCGCGAGCAAGCGTCTCGAAGGACGAGGCCACCAGAGGGGCCTCATGGTTCTCCGAGCGATGCGAAGCATCGTCCGGAGACGGCGCAAGGGCGCCTCCTCTCCATGAGGGTCCTATGACGCAGTAAGACTCGCGAGGGCCGAAAATCCCGGCGCCTCACTCCGCAAACTCAGCTCGCTCCAGCCTTTCACGCAGCGCCTTCAGCAGGTCGTGCGCCGCGGCGATGTTTTTTGCTGGCAAGCCTTTCGCAAGCCGTTTCGCCCAGGGTTTTTGGCGCCGGCCGGCTGCCTCGAACAGCCCTTCGCCCGTCCGGGTCAGCCGCACCAGCTTGGCGCGGCGGTGATGCGGGTTTTCCTCCAGTGCGAGAATTCCTTCCGCGACGAGCTCGTTGACGATGCGCTGCACGCCCTGCCGGTGCAGCCCCATCGAGCGGGCAAGCCATGCCACGGGTTGCGGAGAAGGTGCCAGCGCCGCGGCGCCGAGCACCTGCCAGCGCGCGCTCGTCAGCTTCAGGTCGGCGACCAGCCGGTCGCCGGTCGAGATCAGCCGGCCGTTGAGCCGGAAAACCTCGAGGATGAGCGCCGTCAGCGCCTCCAGATCGTTGGCAGGGGAACGATCGTTCACGATGACAATATAAAGTCATATTGACAATATATTGTCAACATGATTCGGGATTGCCCTTGATGGATATGGAGGCTCGCATGCTGGCCGGTTTGCTCGCGCTGGTCGTCGCCGCGGCATTCGCGGGCGCGGCGTTCTATGTCGGTTTTGCCGAACAGCCGGCTCGTCTTGAACTCGACGACGAGGCGCTGCTGCAGCAATGGAAGCCGAGTTACGCGCGCGGCGCTGCGATGCAGGCGTCCTTGGCTGTGATCGCTGGCGCACTGGGCTTGATCGCAAGCTGGCAACTGCAGGATTGGCGCTGGATCGTCGGCGCCGTCCTGATACTGGCTAACTGGCCCTATACGCTTCTGGTCATCATGCCCACGAACAAGCGGCTCACCGCATGGCCCGCAGGCACGGCAAGTGCGCAATCGCGCGCGCTGATCGTTTCATGGGGAAAGCTTCACGCTGTCCGCACGGCGCTCAGCGTCGCAGCGGCGGCGGCCTATCTCGGCTTGGCGGCCAATCTCGCGGGATAGAAGCGGTTGGTTTGCACCACTGGTTCCGCCGTCGTTGGCCGACGCGACGACCCCAACGCAAGCGGCCTCTGAAGTCAGACTTCAGAGGCCGGGCCGATTTCGAGATCGCTACGATTTGATCAATGCTCGATCGATTGCTTGGCCGGACGAGGCGCTCCGCGCGACTGGGCCGGCTTTGGCTGATAGGCCAAGGCGTTGTTGGGCAAGGCGTTGTTGGTCAAGGCATTGCTGGAATCGGCGTAGAAGGGGTCGCGCCCGCAGGTGCCAAGGCCACCGGCGGCCGAGGCCTGACATTGCTCGATGGTCGCATAACCGCAGCCGCGCATTCCGGACGTGTTGGTCATGCAGTATTCGCCCGCTTGCGCTGACGGCGCAGCCATCGCGATCAAAGCAAACGCAGACAGCGCCGCCGCGGACGCGGTGATCATTTTCGCAATCGACTTCATTTTTTGCTCTCCATTTCGACCGGAAGGTTCGGTCGGACTAGCGGAACGTTGCCGCTCGAGGCTGTACTTGTGCGCCGACTTGCATTTCGATAAGAACGAACAAATGGAATAGGTTATTTGGAACAGACAAAGAATGGCCGGCCTTCAGCTCACCGAACTCACCGCCTTCGCGGCGGTCGCGCAGCATCGCAGTTTCACCAAAGCGGCCGCTCAGGTTGGAATCGCACTCCCCACCATGAGCCAGACCATCCGCTCGCTCGAGCAGCGGCTCGGCGTCAGATTGTTCAATCGCACCACGCGCAGTGTCGCGTTGACGGAGGCCGGAGAGCGGTTGCTTTCGGAAATACAGCCGATCCTCGAAGGCATCGATCACGCGCTTGAGAACGTCAATCTGTTCCGCGACAAGCCGATCGGGACGTTGCGCCTCGCGGTCTCACGCCCATCCGCCACGCGCGTGCTCGCGCCGCTGATCCAGCCGTTTCTCAGCGAATACCCCGCGATTCGCGTCGAAGTGGCTGTCGATGACACCCACAGCGACATTGTCAGCGGCAGGTTCGATGCCGGCATTCGTGTCGGCCATCGGGTGGAACGCGACATGACCATTTTGCGCCTGCTGGATGATTTCAGGATGTTTGCCGTCGCGGCTCCGAGCTACATCGCGCGCCATCCGAAGCCGTCTCTTCCCGGCGATCTCCATGCCCACAACTGCATCCGATTCCGCATGCCCTGGGACGGCTCGATCCAGCCCTGGATATTCGACAAGGGCCGCCAGCACACCGAGATCGCTCCCGAAGGCTCGCTGACCGTCGATGATCTCGAGCTCCTGCTGAGCGCCACTCTCGACGGCGTCGGCGTTGCCTATCTCGCGGAGCCGATGATCAGTGCGCATCTTGCGCAGGGGCAGCTGGTGATCTTGCTCGAAGGCTGGAGCTGCACGCTGCCCGGTGTCTTCCTCTACCACCCCAGCCGCCGTCAACCCCCGATGCCGCTCCAGGTCTTCCTCCGCTTCATCGAGAAACGGCGCAAGCATGCGTCGGAAACCAATCGCGCCATCTCACCAGCCAAACGCTCGCCGTCGACAGCGGCTTGAGCGGCATGTGAGGCGCGATCGTTGCGTTGACGTTCTTCCTTGCTGCTTTGTCTCTCACTGCGCCTTTTCGTGCGCGGCAATCCCGACGGCCTTGTAATCGTAGGTCGGATAGAACTCGGTGTGATAGGCGCCCCAGGCCTGGTTCTCGATGATGCGGTTGACCTCGCGTAGCCGCGAGGCTGGAAGGCGCAACGTGACGACCTGTCCGATCCCCATCATCACGTACCAGCTCACGACTTCGACGCCCGCCGGCGGAAACGCCTTGTAGTAGCCCTGCTTCTCGAGCTGCGCATTGAGCTCGCTCAAGGGCCGTGACTCGTCGTGCTTGAGAAAGATCGTGATCATCACGGCATTGTCCGGCGTCGGCGCGGCGCTGTCGGTCGGCGTCGTCTGGGCGCCGCTGTCCGAATTAAATGTCGCCGCAGCGGCCAGCACCGCGAGCGCCGTCAACAGCGTTCTTGTTGGTCCCATCGTCATTCCCTTTTTGCGAATGTCGGCATGTTCTTTTGAAATTGCCGATCTCGATCATCGGTGCGGGAAAAGCCTCCGTAAACAGCGAAATCATCGCCTCTGGTATTCGCCGGAAATGTGTCGCAGGTCATAAGCGCGTCGCGATCGCGGGGAGGGCTCCCTTCGGAAAACCGGCGCCGACGCTGACGTGGTCCCTCGGGTTCCCGGTCACGGCCCAAAATGTGAAGCATGTCACACGCGAGGATCGCATTCGGCGCTATCGAAGACGCGCACGGGTCAATCAGTTTTGAAAGTGGATCGATGTCCACGCGACGGATGGCTTACTGGTGGTTCTGGTTCGTGGCCTCGGGGCGATTTCTCCGGACCTTCCTGACGCGGCCGCGCGTCAGGCGCCCCTGATCTCGCGTGGCCGCGAAGATCGCGCGCGTGATCCTTTAGCTGATCAGCTTCTTGACGAAGCCCGCGCCGTCCTGCACGGCGTCACGTCCCTTCCAGGCGAGATGGGTCAGGCGGCCGGCGAGCGAATGATGGCTGCGCAGGCTGCGCGAGCCCAGCACGTGACCGACCTCGTCAGGAAACCGGCTTATTTCAGCCTCCACCAAGGTGGCAATCGCGTCCATCAGGCTGCGGAGCCGTTTCCCCCACTCGGATTGGTCGAGCCCATCGATGCGCACCTGCAGCGCGTATTCGGTATCGTAGATATCGGTCAACAGTTCCTTGGCGACGAGCACGCGGTTGTTCTTCAGCGCGATCCGCAGCGCCGCCCGCTTGTCGTCCATCCGGTCCAGCACCATCGACACCACGATCGCATAGGGAGTGGCGGCAATATCGGCGGCGCTCTTGCTGGCCGCGACCTTGGTGGCAAAACGGATGAGCTGCCAGGATGTCTTGAGCCGCTTTGCCACCAGCGCCAGCGCAAAGGGTGCCGCATCGGCCTGCTTCTTTGCGAAACTGTCGAGCAGCCCAGTTATCTTGACGACCTGCGTGTCGTCGAGTTTCGTGATCCTCTCGGGCAGTGCCGCGTTGAATTTCGCCAGCGCGTCGCGCGAGCGCAGCGCGTACATGATCTTGGTCAGATCGCCAAAGGCCGTTCGTGCCGCGGTATAGGCCGAGAGCTTGACGCGGGTCTGCTCGGCGCCCTCGGCCGAACCAAGGACGTTTTCCAGAGATTTGACGACCTTGGTCTGGAATACCGCCGCCGCCTGGTTCGCCTCGCGCTGCTTGTCGGCGGCGATCAGGTCTTTCATCTGCGCATTGAAATCGCGCGCCATGGTCGGCAACAGGTCGCGGCTGATCCATTCCCAGATCGGCGCAAGCACACTGCGCGGTATCCGGCCGGAATTGGCGTGCTCCGGCGCGCTATCAATCAACAGCGGCTCCAGCGGCGCGAAAAAGTAGCGCGTCGGATTGCTGCCGCGGTCGTGGGTCGATCCGTCCTTGCGGAACTCCGCGCGCAGCTTCGCCTGGATGTCCGAGGAGCCGGGAATCTCGACACCGGTGAGCTCAAGCCGCTCCAACTCGTTGAGAAGGCAGCTGCGCGCCAGCGGCGTCAAGCGCTGCAGGAAATCCCATATCCGGTCGATCGCCATCGTCGGGTCATTTCGCGGTTCGGTTCGGCAACACGAGCCCGTACCCCGGGCGGGCACGGATAAGATAACCACGAAACGGTTGGTGCCAGATTAAGAACGGAAGCTTAACCCGCGCGATGTCGCGGCATGCGCGCCACAGGAGGTTCGGTAGAATTACCGAGATTGGATTAAGTTTCGCAACCTGCGCGGGACGCCGGCGGCTTCCCGCGCAATTTCAACGGGAATTGCGGCGTTTCTCCGCTTGGTTCCCGTAGTCTTACGGTACGAAAATTTAACCACAGAACAGGTTCGTGTCCGTTAAGTGACGGATATGTCACGGCCAGAAATCGGCGATTCCAAATTTTCCGACCGGGTCGAACGCAACACCGACGAACCCGACAACGCCCGGCTGTCCGCTGCGCGTGCCCGGGCGGTCGATGAAGCGGGTGTTGCGATCGCGCGCCAGCTCAACGGGCCGCTCACTGCGTTGCTGCTCTACATGGGCGAGATCAAGCAGCACAGTCACCAGTTTTCGCATGCCTCCGCAGACAGGGATTATCTCCAGAGAGTCGTGGACAACGCCCTGCAGCAAACCGAACGGGTCTGCGCCCTGGTCAAGCAAATCGCGGGCCCTCGCGCGAGCACCGTCCGCGCGACCGGAACGGACGACGGCGCAGACCGCCCGCAGGAAGCTCACCATCCGTCGGGTGTCATGATCTCGTCTGACGCCGGCCACCGGCCGTTGACCAAGCGCGAACGCGAGGTTCTGAACCTGATCAGCCAGGGTTACTCCAACAAGCAGGGAGCTTTGCGGATGGGCATCAGTCCGCGAACCTTCGAGAGTCACCGCGCCGAAGCCATGCGGAAATTGGGCGCGCGAAATACGGCCGACCTGGTCCGCGCGGCGCTGCTGCATCCGATCGATTAGAGCATGATCGGATCCGAAGGGCCGCGTCAGAGGGTTTTGCAGCGAAGTGGGAAGGCGCCGGCGCGGAGATCATGCCGAAAACAAACAGCCGGCGTAGCGATCCGGAGCTGTCGCATGATGGTCGTCGAGATGCCGAGCCGCGATCACGCGACGCGGCTGCAGCTCAGCAGTAATCTTCCGCGAACGGGCGGATCCTGGATGCCGGCCGCAAGGCGACGATCTTTTCCTTCGGCGGAGTAGGAACGATCGTGATGATCCAGCTTGGCGGGATGCTCGACTCGTTCGCCAGCACGGAGCGGACATGACCCGTGATGATCGATCCGCCGGACTTGACCGTCGCCGTCCTGCCGTTGAACTGCGCAATGCGAAAACGCCGTACTTCCTTCTGGTCGGCTGTTTCGAACGTGATCATGAAGCTCTCCTGTGCTTTCGCGACTATCGCTGTTCATCCTTATCCGTGTGTGAAAATTCAAAACCGTAGAAGTACGGTCGCATCACCGCGGGGCGCGCGAGTCGCGCGAAATGCGAGCCATGCCTCGCGCCGAAACGCAGCGAGGACCGACCGTGCGGGGTATCTTGAAGGAGTGCCGGGGCGCTGAACCCGATCGGTCCCGGCATCGGCCGGAAATCAATCTCGTTCGGTCTGCCAAAAAACTATTCGGCCGGACCGAACACCGCTTCCATCTTGGACTTCAGCGTGGCCGCGTTGAACGGCTTGACGATGTAATTGCTGACGCCGGCCTTCTTGGCCGCGATGACGTTTTCGGTCTTCGACTCCGCCGTAATCATGATGAAGGGAGTCTTTGAAATCTCCGGGCTCGCGCGCACTTCCCGGAGCAGGTCGTAACCGGTCATCGGCTCCATGTTCCAGTCGGAAATCACGAGGCCGTACTTCTTGCTCTGCATCTTGGCGAGTGCCGCCGATCCGTCGCTGGCATCGTCGACGTTTTCAAAACCGAGCTGCTTTAAAAGATTGCGGATGATCCTGATCATGGTGTTGTAGTCGTCGACCACCAGGATCGGCATCGAAAGATCGAAGGCCATATCGTCCACTCCGCGCAGTCCGCAATCGGCCGAATACCGGTGAGATATTTGCAAGCCTGCGAAAAAATCGTGTGGCGCGTTTTCAAACTCGCGCTCGTCAAACACAACTATCAGCGGTCGTTGAACACCGCGTTAATTCCCGGACTGGGACGAATAGCGTGGGCCGCGCCGTCTCGGCCGTAATAATACGGAGACGATGTATCGCTCTCGCGATCGTCGCCCGACGCGCAGCCGATTACCGTCGCGCCGGAGGATCGGATGTCGTGGATGATTCGCGCGGGGACCTTTCCGGCACGCAACGCGGCTGCAGCAGGCGCTCGTACTGGCCCTTGACCGTCGCGTAACATTCGCAGGCGGTCTTGCGCAGGCCTTCGAGATTGGTGATCTCGATATGTCCGCGGCTGTAGTGGATGAAGTTTGCCTCCTGCAGCGTGCTGGCTACCAGCGATACGCTGTTGCGGCGCGCGCCGATCATCTGCGCCATCGCTTCCTGGGTGAGCATGAGCTTGCCGCCTCCGGCGAGGTCGTGAGTCTGCAACAGGCACCGCGCCAGCCGGGATTCCACAGCGTGCGTGGCGTTGCATCCCGCGGTCTGCTGGATCTGCGCATAGACCGCCAGCCCATGCCGCGCGAGCAGCGCGCGAAAGGTCACGCTTTGCTCGGCCGCGGCGCGAAGGCGGTCGAGTTCGAGCGTCGAGGCGACGCCGGGAATCAGCACGACGGCACGGCTGAGCGCGCTCGAATCTCCGAGAGCGGAGAACGCGCCGAAAATGCTGTCGCGGCCGACCATGGCGATCTGAACGTGCTCGCCCCTGGCAAAATTCACGACCAGAGAGATCACGCCCTTATGCGGCAAATAAGCTCGCTTGAGTGCTTCGCCGGCCCCAACCAGGACAAATTCCTGAATCAGGTCGACGGTCCTTAAATGTGGGCGGATCAGTTCGAAATCATCCGCGGAAAGCGATGACAAAAATCCATTCGCCGAACGGGCAACTGTGTCCAAAGCCGTCTCCTGCCATGTGGGCAAAACAGGTCTCTGGGGCATCCGCACTCAATGCACGCTAACAAACGCTGAGGATGGGCCCCGAATATTCCGTTGGCAAGAAAAATCGGAAATTGCGCACATTGCTGCAACCATTGTGCGAAGCTTCGCGCCACGGCGGCTCGCTATGCGCGCTAGCGTGCAGATGTGACCGCGAGCATCGCCCGCTTGAAGGTGCAGATCGTCAACTCCGCATCTTGAGCAACTGCTCATGCTTCGCCTTGACGGTCTGATAGCATTCGCATGCGGTCCTCTGCAGAGCTTCCACGTTGGTGATTTCGATTTGCCCGCGGCTGTAGCGGATGATGCCGGCCTGCTGAAGCGCGTGGGCGACGATTGAAACCGCATTGCGCTGCACGCCGATCATTTGTGCCATGAATTCCTGGGTCAACGGCAGTGTTTCGCCGTCGTGCAGCTCGCGCGCGCGCAACAGCCACCGAGACAGGCGGGCCTCGACCGAATGGGAAGCGTTGCATGCGGCGGATTGCAGGGCCTGTGCGATCAGCGCCTGCTCATGGAGCGCAAGCAGGTTCCTGAATGCTGCACTTCGATCGGCCGCCGCCCTGAGATGCGCGATATCGAGCGTGGAGGCGGAACCGGGAAACAGCACGACCACGTCGCTCAGCGATATTCCATCGACGAGCGCGGTGGAAGCGCCGACAACGCTGTCGCGGCCGATCATCGCGACCTCGACGGTTTGCCCTTCGGAGAGGTTGACGACGATCGAAACAGCGCCGGCATGCGGCAGATACACTTGGGTCAGTGTCGCGCCCGCCTCAACCAGGACAGTCTCCCTTACCAATGCAACAACCTCAAGGTGTTGGCGTAATGCCTCGTAATCTGCCTCCGGCAGCGCCTGCAGCAAGCGGTTGGGCGGACGTTGAGCTGAGGGCATAAATTCTCCGGCCGAAATGGGCGGGAGTTCAAATTGATCTACCGTCGACTGGGTTCCAGGCTTGCGCGATGCAAGGCGAACATAATCAAGGCAAACATAATCAGGGCATGCCCGTCGGCAAGCTAAATAGTTGTAGCGCAGACTTATACACGGTGAGGGGCAGACAGCTTGCCACATTTGCGGCGGAATTAAGAACAATGTGTTGATTCGTGGTGGAGAAAGTGGAGTTCCTTTCCAACTAGATCGGTGGAAATTGGGGAAAACTAGCCAGGAGCCCGCGATGCGGAGAATTCTGATCGTGGATGACGATCCGCATATCCGTCAGGCCATGCGTGCCTGGCTCGATCACCATGGTTTCGGGGTTTCGGTCGCCGACGGCGGCGTCAACGGCCTCGCGGCCCTCGACGGTTCCGCTTTCGACCTGATGATCGTCGATGTCTTCATGCCCAACATGCGCGGATTCGAATCGATCAGGATGTTTCACCGTCGCGCCCCGACGGTGCCGCTAATCGCAATTTCCGGATACGCTTTTTCCGCGATCGAGCCCGACTTCCTGAGAATGGCCACAAGGCTCGGCGCCGCGCGCTGCATGCGCAAGCCGTTCAAGCCGGCCACATTGCTTGCCGTGATCGATGAATGTCTTTCCGAGGCCGAACCGCACCGAAGGTATGTTGCTACTCTGGGCGCGGTCGTGAACGCGCACTCCGAATCGGCGGCGAAACCGGGATCGGCCGGCAACAGCGTGGAGATTGCGTTTCGGGGCTGACCGGATTCCGGTGCTTCTTGTCGATGGCTGACGGATGCGTCGTGTCCCTTGTTCTACTTCTAGCAAGATCTACCTCTAGCAAGATGGAGACCCGCGTGCACCACGATCCAGGAGTCCTCGAAATGGCGAAGCAAAGCGTTCAGCCGCGGGGTGACAGCATGCAGCGTATTCTCGTTGTCGACGACGATCCGATGGTCTGCATGGCCATCGAGGTCTATCTGGAGCGGCACAATTTCCAGGTAACGATCGCCGACGGCGGCGAGGCCGGGCTGCGGGCGCTCGAAGGCGGCGGGTTCGACCTGATGATTGTCGACATCTTCATGCCGCATATGCGCGGCTTCGAGTCGATCCGAATCTTCCACGAACGCGCCCCGAGCATTCCGCTGATCGCGATGTCGGGCTACGCCTTTGCCAACCTCAATTCGCCGGCGCCGGACTTCCTGAGGATGGCGCTCGAACTCGGCGCATCGCGCTGCCTGCGCAAGCCGTTCACACCGGCCGCGCTTTTGACCGTGATCAACGAATGTCTGTCGGAAGCCAGAGCGCGCTTTCCCGGGGTAGCTCAACTCAGGTAGCGGCCATCACGAGCGATGCGAAGAGGAGGCGACGTCGGACCTCGAGGAAATGCGCAGCAAGTCTCCGCCCGCAGAAGCGGCCGAGACGCAGGAGAACCGGGCTCAAAGAGCTGTCATCGTCGGTCAGCTCGCCGGCGGCATCCTGCATGATTTCAACAATATCCTGACAGTCATCTCAGGCACGATCGAAATTCTGGCGGAGGCTGTCGCCGACCGGCCGGACCTCGCCGCGATTGCGAAACTGATCGACGAGGCCGCCGCGCGGGGCGCCAGCCTCGCCTCGCATCTGCTCGCCTTCGCGCGGGGCCAGCCCTCGCAACCCTGCCGCGTCGACGTCAATGCGCTGCTTGACGAAGCGACCCGGTTGCTCAGGCCCGCGCTCGGCGGGCAAATCGAGCTGGCTTCGATCGCGGCACCCGATATCGCGCCGGCGCTGGCCGATCCCGGTCAACTCATGGCGGCGATCCTTGGCCTCGCGATCATGGCGCGTGATGCCATGCGCGAAGGCGGCAAGCTGACGTTCGAGACCAGGAACGTGCGAAGCCAACAGGCCGTCTCCGCGGAGGCGGGCGAGGTGTTCGCGGCCGATCACGTCATGATCGCGGTCGGGGCCGCTCGCTGCGAGACGGCCGGCAAGTGCCCCGATCGGTTTTTCGCAGATGTCGCTGCGGTCGAAGATTTCATCCGAGGATCCGGCAGCCATGTCAGGATAGGCCGGAACGACGGCAGTTCCGGCCTGGCCGAAATCCACCTGCCGCGGGCCGCGCTCCGCGCACGATAGCTTGCGCGCGATTTTCCGCGCAAACGCGTTCGGCGCCTGTCGCGAGGCAACGGCATGCCCTCGGCCGCGACCCGATGGGTGCGAACCGGTTCTCCGAAAACATCACGCGCCAACGATCAAGTGAGCAGCGCGACGCCGATTCATCCTGAAGCCGTCGTGCCCTGGCTCGATCCGCTTCCCGCGCGCGCGGGATCGCCCAGCGCGACGCAATATGCGGGACACCGGCAGCGATACGCACTTGCGAAGCAGCTTCTTCGCGCAATTCGTTCGACTCGATTAGCGCTTGGTTAGTCTTAACGCTGCCGGACTCCGACTTTGTTAGTGTTAACGGCGCTGGCCTTGGCGTTTGCGTAGATTTGCCGGGTTCGCTTTAACGAACGGGTAGGGTCCCCGGGCGGAGGGTGGCACCGTCGCCGATAGAAATGGCGATGTGTCAAATGTGTCATCCAGAAGGGAAACAGTATGTCCGGCATTGTTCTTTCGGCGTCAGTTCGCCAAAACCTGCTCTCGCTGCAGTCGACCGCTTCGCTGCTCGCCACCACCCAGAATGACCTCGCCACCGGCAATAAGGTCA